>Ga0214543_1002508_pt1 | contig 36074 bp, 28 predicted proteins | sample CNSS2metaG_FD_160094 | JGI IMG/M metagenome (GOLD analysis project Ga0214543, IMG submission 160094) | Root nodule microbial communities from cowpea collected in UCLA plant growth center, Los Angeles, California, USA - CNSS2 | ecosystem: Host-associated > Plants > Roots > Nodule | place: USA... | reverse complement strand
TCGTGGTTTTTACCCTTGATTTGAGGGGTTTTCCACGTTAAAAATCTTGGTGCCTTTATTTGTGCTTTTGTTGATTTATTATTGCTGCTCTTTGATTATTGCTCCTCATAGATTCTTGCAAGTTAGGAGAAATTATATCCGCTGCATTCTCTGGTATATTGTTTGTTGTTGTTTTCCCCATCAGATATTTCATGTTTCTTCAACTTAGTACTAAGATTTCTCTGACCATTGTTACATTTGTTAGCTAGTTTACTTGTACAAGAAACAACATTAAATAATTTGCAGCAAAAAATAAAAGACTCTATTTAAATCTCTAGAACAAATTAACCATCTTCTTTTGTATTTCTTTCCATTAGGCCTATAATTTATATTCTTTGGAAAATCTATATTAGTGATTTTAACAAGACCCTTTACTACCAATATTTTCTAATTCATTTTTCTTATATATTTTCATAAATTTATTCATAGTTCCTTTCTATGATGTAATTAAAATCTCAATTCTTCTTTTCTTTTGGAATTTTGAATAGCCTAATTCAGATTTTCTAGTTAATATATCTATATATTTCTATATCAAATAAGAAACTATAATATATAAAACACTACTAAAGATAAGTATATAAAAATAATGAGTTTAAAATAATAAAACCTGGTTCTGGTTGTTAAGAAGGTAAACTCGATAGTAGACTTTTAGTATATTGAAGTCTTAAGACTTTATCTCCTTCTCAAGTCTTAAGTAAACTCGATAGTGCTAAAATTTTGGCAACTAGTCCTAGGCATATGAATCTTTAGATTGATCGTTGGTATCTTTGAAAAGAGGTACGAGGTTATAGTAATGTTATTTGCCATTTTGAAGTATTTAATGTAAATAATGTATTATTAATGATTCAATTGAACTGGATGATTTGTGATGAGGTTGGATCAAAATAGGAAACATATGTATGCGATGGTGTGATAATTTAAGTTTTACGAGAATGTGATGTATGGACGAGGTGAGATTGTTGTATTTACTTTAGTTTGATATGAATGGTGTGGAATGAGAGAGTTAGTGATCTCTAAGGTGGAAATGCTAATGTATGATTGATGTGTGGAATATATTAATGGCATGACTTGTGTTAAGAATATCTTGACTCTACTAAGCATTTGACTCATAGAGAAAAAAAAATACTTAGATTGAAAATTGAAAGAGGTCATTATGTGTAGTTTTGACTTCAGCGTTAAAATTACATGTCAATGATTTACCATGTTATACATGTTGGATTGAGGTATGGTCATGGGATGGCAAGGAAGAGCCCTGGAAATGCAGGGGTGAGTATAACAAGTGCATGGTCTTAGAGTATCATCAATACATTGAGTCCTCCAGAGGTCTTTGTGTAATTATAATGTGTTTGAAATGATGTGTATGTGATCATGTGAGATTTTGGTGATGGTTTAACTATTGCTTGTTAAATGATATGTACTATGGTTATAATTGTGTCATAACCTAAAAATGTCAAATGATAAGCTAAAAACTTAAATTTCATGAAAATATATAAATCCTAGTGCATGATTTTACATTTCGAGAAGAAGTTAAATTTTGAGAAATGAGGAAATATATTACCTAGTGCTAAGCTTAATAAGATGATTTACTAATTCCTTCTCTAGATTATAGATCATTTTTTTAAAAGGAGAGGAAAATACCCCTTACACTCTTTTTGGAATTATGCTTTGTTGTATTTGGTGATATGTAATATGTAAGAGGAAGGAAAGTAGAAAAATTGCAAGGATAATCTTCAAGTTATTGAAGCTAAAATGGAAGGAAATATAAGAGTGGCTCAAAAGGCTAGTTAAGATTTTAAAAGAAGACCAGTTGGCTTTTGTATTATGACCAATTTGTCCTATTGAGTCAATATGTATGTCATGAGTGCTAGAATAAATATGAAAAATGAAAAAGAATACATAATAATATAAGAAGAGTGATTATGAGCTTAACAAGAGATAATATTTGTGCTAAAAATATTTCTTTAGTTTCTATTTCTTTGGCTCTTAATTGGAGTTGGGTATCAGGACAAAAGCTCGCAGATTACCTATATAATCCACAACTTCCACATGTATGGATTTGTATTGTTAAATTAAAACAATTTCGAAACTCATGGCTATGCATAAACACTTGTTTGTATCTTTTATGTTATTAAATATATATTATACTAAAAAATATTTAGATGTTGAGGAAAAAAATAATAAATACAAAAGATAGAGCATGTGCAAAAATATATAGTAGTCTATCTAAAAATACAAAAGGATAGACTATATAGAAATATTTAAAGTTAACTTGCTGAAAATACAAATCAATGTATGGATAATCTAGTCTAATGTGTATATCTAGACTCGTCTAATCAGTCAATCAATAGACTAATCCAATATGTGTTGCTAGACTTGTGTAATCAATATATGGATCCACTCATCTAATGTGTATTGTTAGACTCATATTATCAGTGTATAGACAAACTCGTCTAATGTATATCTCAAGACTCATATAATTAGAGAATAGATAGAATAGTTTAATGAATATTAATATGCGTGTCTAACATGTATATGAACATAACTGTCTAATGTTAATGTATATTGCTAGACTTGTCCAATGAATGTATGAAAAATCTCGTTTAGTGTGTGTTGCAATACCCGTCTGATGATATGATTCCAAACGAAAGAGATGCAAATATTTAGGGTTTAGAATCAATTAAGAACAAAAAATTGGAAATTTTCAATAAAATAGAAAAAACCAGGATAAAGGAAAAGGCGCCACAAACCAAGGTTTGATGAGCCTAAGGAGGTCTGCCACAATAATTAGGGAAGTCCTTATAATATTGCAAGATGTAGGGAAAATCCTAATAGAGATAACCTCAAAATTAATTTTTTGGCAAAAGTTTTCTCCTTTATTATGAATTCCAAAAGGTTTAAAAATATAAATTTTGTTTTAGGTTTTGCCACATTTGCAAGTAAATATAAGGAAATTACAATCCCTAAATTCCAAGAAAAGATAATATGTTTTATTCTCATAATAATAATAATAATAATAATAATAATAATAATAATAAAAAATCTACTCTATATAGTAAAATAACAATATCACATACTCTTCAAATACTTTATTTTTCAAGGATTCTCAAATAGTAAACTATATATATATAAGGCATACTTTATTTGCAAAATTAATAATACATTCATGGAAATAAATTACTGTTTTATTCTTATTATTTGTCTTAAATGTCATTGATGGAAATTTATGTCAATTTAATTTTTTATTAATATTAGTAAAGTAAAACTTACCCCACATGTAAACATTATTTCTTCTTTAAAAAATATCTACACTTTCTAAAGTAAATAATTAACTTTTAAAAAATATACCTTTACCCTCCCATTTTCCTGACTAAAACCAACTCACGGATTTGCATTGCTGGATAGAAGTTTGAATGCAGAGTTTTTATACTTGGTCCACACAATACATGGTTTAACCCATTTTTACATTTGGATTTTTGCAACCTACATGAAATTTGCCTTACCAAGCTCATTTTTTACAAAATTTATTTTTTCTTGTTTAATGGGTCACACATATATATATATATATATATATATATATATATATATATATATATGAAACAATACCACTACATTAAAGGTTTTATGTTAAAATTATATATTTTTTTATATTATGCTAATATATGTTGATTTTTATTATAGATTGCATATATTATTTTCTATTTTTAGAAATTATATAATTAGTTAAAAATAAAATTTGTTTTTAATTTTTCTAAAAACCTTTTGATTTGTCTTTTCTCTAATTTCATGTACCGCATCAACCATCTTCAACATTCCCGTGTTCTTCTTCCATGTGAACAGTGAACAAGATCATTCATTGTGTTGGCCTATCCATTCCCATGATCCAAACCCAAATTACCTAACTCCCATTATAATTCGTGCCAAATTCACTACTTCTTCCCAAACTTCTTCAATTTTTCATTTCCAGTATTCACAAAGGTTTCAGATTTGGCTTTTTACAGCATCACAGTGGAGCAAGGAAGCAAGTGCTCATGACTACAATTGCAACAATGCTATCTTCCTCCCTCTCGGGTCCACCCTTTTATTCCTCTTTCTCAAATCCTACCCCTTCATTCACTTTCAAAACCATCACCGTCAAAAGACCAAGACCTAGAGCCAGAACTAGCACAAGCTTCACATGGCTGAATCCTCAACCCCGTGGTATTTTGGTCGAGGCAACACCGCCAAGTTCACCTCCTTCCCCTTCTCCAAGAGATGGATCCATCAAGGTGCTTGCGCTTCCTGAGAACCGTGCTGATGACATTCAAGCTGAGACCAGAGCCTTGGCTCGTGCAGCCAATGCTTCTGTCTACTCGCCTCAGCTTGTGGCCTCCAAATATGGCTCTCAGCCCATGAAGGTTTTCAACTTTTTTTCTTTTCTGCTTCTCCCGAAGTTTGAGTCTTTCTGGGATTATCTTTTGTGGGTGTGGTTTGGTTTTGTGAATTGATTTTACCCTTTTTCTTGGTAGGTGGTGGGAAGGGCTCTTCAGGTTTTGACTGCGGTGGGCTTGTTTGGGTTGAAGCTGTTGGTAGACCAGAAAAGTGGAGTGCTTGATCAGAATAAAAGGATTCGTGCAATTGAGCTTAGGGACACATTCACTCGGCTGGGACCAACTTTTGTCAAATTGGGTCAGGGGTTGTCTACCAGGCCTGATATATGTCCACCTGAGTATCTGGAGGAGCTCTCTGAACTTCAAGTATTGAATTTTATGTACTCTTTCACCTCTTTATTTGATTTGGGGTGGTGTAGCCTGTTAGGTTTTTCTAGTAAAGCATGTTCTAGGAATTGATTAACTTCGCTTTGGTGACAATAATGATAGGTTTCGTGATTATGTCTATATGCAACAAAGGAGGATCCTCACTATTTCATTTGACCTTATGGTCTCTGCAAATTTCTTCTTTAACCCAACTGACTGACATTGTGTGATTCCTGTAACTGATCTCATGTAGTGAGATAAGAATTTTACTGTATATGGTCTTATATTAACAATGGACAATGTTGATGATATTCAATGAAAATTTTCACTAGTTATGGAGTCTCTATTAGTAGTGAGATGTGGTCTATGTATATTTGTTTGTGTTGTGAAGATGTTTATGAATGAACTTGTTACTTAGGTTGTCTTCATTATTTCTGTGCTTTATCAGGATGGATTGCCAACGTTTCCTGATGAACAGGCCTTTGAATGCATAGAGAGGGAACTAGGATTATCTATTGACTCTATTTTCTCTTCTATATCTCCAAGGGCTGTAGCAGCAGCCAGTTTGGGTCAAGTTTATAAAGGCACGTTGAAGTACTCTGGGAAACTTGTTGCTATTAAGGTGCAACGCCCTGACATTGAAGAAGCTATAGGATTGGACTTCTACCTAATTAGAGGTCTAGGGTTTCTAATAAATAAATATGTGAACTTTATCACCAGTGATGTTGTTGCCCTTGTTGACGAATTTGCACGTAGAGTTTTTCAAGAGCTCAACTATGTGCAGGTTATTTCTTCTGCCCATATCAAACTTTGTATTTTAGTTTAATCCAAGCATGCATGATTCATATATTACCAATTTCCGCATCCTATTCTTTTTCTCTATGAACACAGTTTTAAGTTGTGGTCACAGTAATGGTTGCTGTTTTGTGGCAATCCTTATTGATTTGGTAATTGCAGTCATGGTGACTGTGGCTGTGGACCTTTCTAAAACCTTGTTTATGAAGATAAAAACAAAATTAAACATTGAGCCTTTTGCAGATTTGCCAAAATTTAGGCAAAAAAAACAGGCATATAACCATAGTATCTTTTTCCAATTGTAATTCAAATCTTCCCTAGGATGATATGTGTGTGTGCGTCATGTATAAGTTATGTAAGATATTTGTTGGGATTGAATGTTAATTTTGACAGGTTCCTGCAGGAGGGACAAAATGCAAGGAGATTCAAAAAATTGTATGCTGACAAGGAAAATATCTTTGTTCCTGATGTTTTCTGGGACTATACAAGTGTTAAAGTTCTAACAATGGAGTGGGTTGATGGAGTAAAACTAAGTGAGCAAGAAGCAATTGAGAGACAAGGATTAAAAGTCTTGGATCTGGTAAACGCAGGCATACAGTGCAGTCTCAGACAGTTACTTGAGTATGGATATTTTCATGCAGATCCTCACCCTGGGAATCTTTTGGCAACACCTGAGGGAAAACTTGCCTTTCTCGATTTTGGCATGATGAGTGAGACTCCAGAAGAAGCAAGATATGCCATAATTGGTCATGTTGTTCACTTGGTTAACCGAGATTATGAGGCCATGGCTCGTGACTACTATGATCTTGATTTTTTATCAAGGGATGTTGATGTATCTCCAATTGTGCCAGCACTTAGGAACTTTTTTGATGATGCACTTAATTATACTGTGAGTGAGCTCAACTTCAAGACACTAGTAGATGGTCTGGGAAATGTTTTGTATCAGTATCCATTTAATGGTAAGATAGACTATGCTTATCTTTTCCGATAATTTATTTTCCAATATTAGAGGAGTGACTTGTAATCAATTACCGCTTATTCCTAAATCCAAACTTTCTCTTGGATTTTGTTTTCCTGATTTTTGTTTTTCTGTTCTTTTCCTCTTCCGTTGACAGTTCCTGCATACTACGCGTTAATATTACGGTCTCTCACAGTTTTAGAAGGTTTAGCATTATATGCTGATCCCAATTTTAAGGTACTTGCTGCATCATACCCATATTTTGCTAAAAGGCTTCTAACAGATCCAAATCCATATCTAAGAGATGCTCTTATAGAGTTGCTTTTCAAGGATGGGAAGTTCAGGTTTGAAATATGCTACTATCTTATATCCATTGTGATTTGAACTTGGTGCTGTAGAATAATTTATATTAGTGCAGTTGAATATTCATTAATCTGGTCTGGTGCAGATGGAATAGACTTGAAAATCTGCTAACGCAGGGGAAAAAAGATAGAGATTTCTCTGCTAAGGAGGCTTTACAACCTGTCCTGAAGGTATTATTGAGTGCAGATGGTGAAGACTTGAGGAATCTTGTTATAAAAGAGGCTGCTCGAGTATCGGAAGCTTTTACCCTCGGCACAATGTCAGAAACGTACCAATATATTCCTCACTTTGTTCGGAGCCTTGTCTTCAATGGCAATGCAAACGGACCCTTTATGATGTCAGAAACTGAAATGCAAAACATGATAGAGCTTAGAGATCAAGTTCTTAGAATATGGGGACTTCTTCAATCTTCTCATGATTTTGATCCAGCTATTTTGCTGCCTATACTACAAGTAAGACTATCATTTGTAATTGCAGCATCATTCAAATCCAAATAACGATTCTTTTGTCTGCATTATTTAGTGGCCAATTTAGATACTAATTCCGTTGGTAGTCAAAACATTGATAACTAATGTTAGTGACCAATTTAGAGTCTAATTCACAAACCAATTATAATTGTTTATTCGTAATAGAGACTATTTTAGATACCAAGTCTATGAATCGAGATCTGAATTAGTAATTATTATTGATCTCTAAAATTGATTGCTATTTAAGGATTTTCCTGTAGTGATTGTAATAGTTTGTTATAAAATAGAGTTAACTTTTGAAATTTACATTAACATATTACTTTGTTGTAAAGTATTCAGTGGATTGGATCAAACTTTTTCAGCCTTAATACTATATAAAAACCTTATATTCAAATTCGTAACATATGAACAGGTCCTTGAGCAACCTGAGGCACGCAGACTTGGGGGGCGTGTTGTTAGTGGAATCACTCAACGTCTTGCAGCACGCTTTCTTCAGCAGATCCTCAGAGTTCCATCAACAGCTTCAGAATAGATTTTGCAGCACTGTAAATGCTAGATAAGGCATGCATACTACACATATCTCATAACTGGTTTTGTTTTCACAGTGTGTTGTGACAGTATAGTCCATTCTTATTGATTGATTGGACCATATGTCACAATGATCTTCTGTCCTTGCTTCTACCAATATTTTTGGTTTCTTTATCTCTTTTTTCTGCAGGTTATTATGGACAGGGAAGATAGGAGTTGCATTCCTTACACAAGAAAATAGGAGTGAGATATTGATTCTTGCCAAAATTGTTTGGTTCTCCAATTTTGTCCAAAAAAATTTGTACATATGATGTGTCCATCATTAATGATACTGCGTCATCATGATTACAAATAAGAGATCACAATATTATTATGATAGTAATTGGTGTACCATTACTATCACATGCACATGTTGCAGTTTATTTTTAATATGGCACACTCATATTTCTCTTACATCTATTATACCTGGAATCATTTTAGTGACTTGCTTTTCAGTTTTGTCATTGTGTCTGCTATGAGGCAGTGACTTGTGGAGGAATCGATGCAATGAGAAAATAAAGGGTAATGATAATCGTTGATTAAGAATCAACTATTAGAATAAGAAAAATTGTTGTTATACAAGTGCATGAAGTTAATCATAATTTAAAATGTGAATTTTCTAATCAATGATGTTTAACTGTAATATGTTTATGAAGTGCACTTCTTACTCTAAAAAAGTCAAATTTGGATCAAATACTAGCTGCAACTTGGCCATGTTAAAATTTTTGTTTATGAATGAGTAGTTATTATCATTTCAGCTGGTAATTGTCAGAAAATTTTTTGACTACTCAATGTGTGTATGGTAGGTACATAGATTCTGAAGTACTTTTGGTGTAAGTGTAGTGTCTGTTTCACCACAGACTATGATCAGAATGTTCATTTGAGATTTGAACAGGCCATTTTCATATAAGTATTTTATTTCAATAAGAATGTTAGTGCTTGATTTTCCTTTCTCAAACAACAATTTTTTGAGGTTACTTGGAATTAGAAACTTTCAAGTTACTAGAATTTCCTTAAACGTACACTCATCTACTCAAACATAAATTGCTTTTTTAATTTCTATGCTTGAGTTATTTCAATTAATTATTTTGACTCTAAACCTATTGTACTTGTTTTTTTTTTTTTTTTAAATGATCAAGTGGAAATATAAGTTTATGTCAAGGTTTTGTTATCAAATCACTTAGAAAATTAATTCCTATAAAAATTATATATGCAAAATCAAGATTATTTAAATTTTAGTTTGGAAAATCTCACTCAGATACAAGCTAAACTGGAGTTTTGTTATAAGTGAAGTGCCTTATTTTTGGGTTTTTTTTTTCTTTTAGGGTATGAATCAACCAATTTTTCTATATATATTTATAGAAAAGAAAAAATGAACACATCATGTTAAAAGTAGCTAACGCACTAGTTTAAAATAAAAATTTATGAAAATATTTATAAATTAACGCATCATGTAAATTTTGTACATATATTTTCTAACTTTTTCTCATATTAACCTTGACACCTTAGTGTCACCGTTGCACCTTTTTCTTGCACACAAAGTCATTTCTTTCCGCACCTCTATAATTTTTGTTTTTCAAGATGTAAAGTCTCAAATATAATGTTTTATACTTTGGACTGTACTTCTATAATGGAAAATAAAAAAATCATTTCAGATCGTTCGGAATATAAATTTCCTGTTCCAAACAATGTATTTCAAAATATAAAAAATGTGTATTTTGAATTATACCGAAATATGAAATTAAAAAAAGCATTATGTATTATACATTCTATAATACAAAATTTAGATATAATTGACAGGTACAAATTATGGAAGAAATTTCACGCAAAGTGGTTTCTTACTACAAGGGCCAAGAAAGCCCAATAGGCCCAAATGCCTTTTGAATCTTTCAATAGATCTATTGTTTCCTGCACTCCCAGAATTACAAACTGCACCCCAACAATATTAGGAAAAGACTCAAGCCACCTCACAACACCATACCTCTAGGGATGTAAAAAAAATTCGTACCCGAAGGTATCTGTGGATAAAACTCGCAACAGGTAAAAAATGAATACTTGTGGATAATTGGTACGTGAATTTTTTATACCTACATGTTAATAGATCGAGTGCGAGTATTATAGTATCTGTACCCGTGGATACCCGTACCCACTATACTCTAATTTAAATATATGTAAAAAATTAAAATAACTTGACTAAAACATTAACACATGGATCTTGAATGAGTTATTTTTTATCAACAGATTTTAAAAAGTTCTCATTTCTTTGCAAATTGTCATTCAACACGATTTAAATGGGTTATTTACACTTTGTTTGAAATTTATAAATGTTATGCATTATATTTTTATTTGAATTTATAGTTAAAATATATCATTAAATATTACGTTTTTCTTTTGTAAATACTGGTGGATAGTAAAAAAAATATGTAGGTACTCGTATAACGGATACCCGTACGGATATGAATATGTATATGAGACATATATTTATCCTGTGAGAAGAAGAGAGAAAATGTAGAAAAAAAAAACTCATTCTGAAAAGAACTCTGTAAAATGTTTTCATGTGTTCCAAAAAATTCTGTCCGAAACTCCTTTCTTGTACGTGTATTCCAAATACCTCATTTCAGAAGATATTTAGTAGTTTTGGAACGGTTTTTTCAAAATTCTCATTCCAGAAAATTTATTCTGAAATACATTTTCAAAATTTTGTTTCAAAAATCATGTTCTGAATTTGTTTTGAACTTTTGTTTTGAAAATTACAATAAACTTCCACAATATGTAATTCAAATATCACTTTTCTAGAGAGTAAATTGGTCATTTCGAAAGTTTGAGGGTGTACACAAAGAAACTGTGGATTCAAAAAGTAAAAGCCTCTCATTAGATTACCCAATTATTACTAATTTGTGTGAATGGAGATGATAAGGATATTCAAGAATTCAACCAAGAGTGAGGAGAAACAAATGTTGGAGATGAATTGCATTTACCATGAATTTGAGTCGAATTAATCAAAATACTTTTAATCATTTAGAAAAAAGAAAAAAAATATTGAATGAAAAAATTAATTTTTAACTCCATTTTATATTGTTTGAAATTTTTTAAATTAGAATTAATGTTCAAACTTGAGAAAACGGAGTTTAGAGGATCGAGAAGTACCTTATGGTTGTCTTTTTAATTTTTTTAACTCACTATGTATATAAAAAATCTTTAATTCTTTATTATGAAGTTTTAAATTTCCATGTCTTACATGTTATTAGATGCATAAAAAAAATATATCTTTTATTTTTATTTTAAAAATAAGTATTTTAAATTTAGATATATCGACTCATTTTGTAAAAATCTTGTTTTCTTTCCTTTAAGAGTTAAACTCAATTGTCGGAGAGAAAACCCAAAACCTCTCTCTCTCTCAACATCATTTTCACCCTCCCTTCAACTTAACATTAATTCTTCCTTTCTTCTTCTCTTATACATTAATTATTCCTTTCTTCTTCTCTTATGATCTTCATCCTTTCTTGAAACCAAGGCTAGATTTGGGATCACCGTAGAATCCTCTTCAAATCCACCTGAAAGTATTCTTCCTCTGTCTAAGTTAAAAATCCAATGTTCTTCTTTTTTAGTTTGAGGGTGTTTGTTTCTGCTTGAATTCTGATGAGAGCCTCATGCTTCTTTGTAATTCCTTCGTTTTGGCTTTTCTAGGTGTTTTGGTACTCAAAATTGTCTTTGGGATTTCATTGTTTCAATCTTGGTCTACATTTAAGGTAAGAGAAGCTAGGTTTTGTTGAAATTCCGAAATGAATTGCTTATCTTGGTCATTAATTGTGTTTTGATGTGTGGAATTGATGAGTGCATATGAATTGTGGTGGTTTGTGTTTTTTGTGTTTGGGTGTTGAGAATAGAGTGAAAATCTACTATTTTAGCTTAAGTGAGAGAAATCTAGCTCAAGCGAAAATAGTCAAAATTCCACTTTGCTCTCTGTTCGAGCTTTAGTCTAAGCGAGAATCTTTAGGTTAAGTGAGAGCCACTATCGCTCAAGCAAAAATATATAGCTTAAGCGAGAAAGCCACTATTTGTTTTTGTTTAATTTTAGCTTAAGCGAGAGTCCCTGCCGCTCAAGCGAGAATCTCGAGTTCAGGCAAGAATGCTAATTAATTGAGTTAATTTTAAAAATATGATGTATGAAGCTATGCATGAATGATGTTGGTATTTTTAGACTTGACTTGATATGTTTTTGTAAAATATGTGATTGTTTGGTATTTGGAATGCGAGATAGAATTATTGATATATGAATATGAAAATGTGATTAAGGATGTATATGATTGTGAAAGTATTGTTGTGAAATTGTGATGGTAATGGGTTTGTTGATATATACAAACATTGTATGTGTTTGACGTAATTCCATAGATCTCATGGGGAGATTTTATGGTGGTGTTATTTTATTGTATACATTGGACTATAGATTCAAGTAAGGCATGACATTCTGAAATTCTAATGATCATTCACACTCAAATAGAGTGGAACTAATCATAGGAGGAAGTCCTAGTCTATGATAAGATAATGACTTATATGATGATAGATTAACCGTTGTGTGTGTGGTAGGGTGAAACCCATTGACAATGACTCTACAGAGCAGTAGAGACCACAACAAGTGCAAGTCTCCAGTGATTCATATTCCAAACACAAGTATCCAGATAATTGAGTTTAGTGTCAACTGTTTGTGTGTAATTATCTGAATTATTGTAATTTGTCTATGTATGACTTATAATTGATATGTTTAATGGTCTTTGGATAACTCTTTTGTATACTAGCTTACTCTTGCACTCTATGGTCTTGTGTTGTTTTCTTCTTTTGTGATGATACCATTATGGTGGGAGCAGATGAAGATGCAGTTTTAGAAACACCTTTGAAAAATGAGAAGTCTGTAGTTAGAATTGTGAGATTGCAACATATATATGAGTGGTTAGTACGTTTGGTACAGGGATACCGTTGCAGGTTTGGTGTTACTGTATAAATGATATATTTTTATAGTTTGAACCCTTAAAAGACTGTATTAATATATTTTTTATTTCGCTAATCTGCCTTTAAATATTATTATGAAATGTCTTATTTTATTAGTTTTATACTATTATGGAATTTTACACATCTAATTAATCCATTCTTTATTTTAATTTTAAAAATAACTATTTTAAAATTTAGATACATTGACCTATTTAATTCATTTATTCATAGCTTACCCAACTAAATTAATAATTTTAGAATTATGTGTCAAGTAATCTTCGTCACAGTATTTGTAAAATAGGTCACACTCAACAAAAATATATTCAATCGTTTTATTTTGACAATTTTAAACCTGCTTTATGGAAGATAATTTAGTAAAAATTAAGTTTTTTGATACCTAATTAATTTAATAAATACATTAATATTTTAATATGATTTTTTTTTTTTATAAATGAAGATAAACTTTCTCATCTTTGAACACAAAAAAAAGTGCATTAGAAAATCCACGCAGATAAATGATTTGAGAGAGGATTCAGTGAAAAATGAGATATAAAATCTGAAACTTTTATGGCCATCTAATCCTAAAAGTTTCACTAATTATATAAAAATCTTTGACTGATATGTCTCAGTCATGGTAGAGATACTCATTTAATGGCTATAGCAATGTGCATGTCGACATAACATATCTCATCAGTGTCTCTACGTAATATTGCTCCCAAATCAAATACATAAATATATGAATATCAGATGTAGTTTTGAAGAATTGGTCCTACAAAATTGAGGGTTTTTCATAACCCTTTTGAGGAAGAATTATGTTGTTGAAACAGGTTCAAGAAGCTATTCAGTTGGGGACAAAATGAGAAAACATCATGTGTTAGTCTTAACTAGGAACTGGTTATTCATAAGACAGAAATGGACATTGTTGCTAATTTCTTTCCCCATGTCTCTGCAACTATAATTAATGTCAGAAAATGAGTGTTTTTTTTTCCAAATTTTGACCACCAAAAAGTGAGGAAAGACCGAAATTGAAATGAAGCACTATAGTCATTGCATCGGTCGGTTGAATAAATATTCAAATCAATACATTTTGATTAGTGATTTGAATTGATTTAAGTGTATAATTAATCACCATCTATCTCAAATGAACTCGATGTCAAATAGGTTAGTTCACATTGGATCAGTGGAATTTCATATAATGTGTGTGTAAAGTCTTATTTAAAGAAAATGAAAAAAGAGTAATACTTTTATTCCAAAATTCAATATCGATTATATCCTTTAAAATTGTGAGCGACATATTTATCTCATTATAATTTGATTTCATAAATTGAAAAATAGTAAAAAGTACATCATATAACGGTATATTATATAACTTTATTTTTAATATTCGAAGATAGTCGATGTTAAGTTCGTCACGATAAATTTTACAAGATGAGGGAAAAAAAAGGTGAGGGAAAAAAAAAGTTTAAGTATGTTTTTACTCACTGAACTTTGACCTAAAATTAAAATTCGTCCCTGGTTGAAACTTTGATAAACTTTGGTCCCTAAACTTTAAAAATGAATGAATATAGTCCTTTTAACCCAGTTTTGTTAATTTTTTTTTTAGGTTTCGAACACATCTCTTAATAAATATTGAGCCGAGAATGTGTCAAACGGCGTAAACAACTTCAATATTAACATGAAACACATTCCACATGTTAAAAAAAGTCAACATGGGTTAAAAGGATTATATTCATTCATTTTTAAAGTTTAGAGACCAAAATTCATCAAAATTTTGACCAGGAATGAATTTTAATTTTTAACCAAAGTTCAAGGATTAAAAACATATTTAATCCAACAAAAATATATTTAAAAACAAACGTCTATATATGATTTTTTTTTTAAAAAGTAATAGTTAAACTGGTCAAATTGAAAAAAAAAATATACATAATTATAGATACATAGTTATAATATAGCTATAGATACATAATTATAGAGAAAGTAAATTTTAGTTATTAAGTAAATTTTAGTTATTGAAATAGAAGATATTAAAAGTATTATTGAGTAAATAATTTTTTTGTTATGAGTAATAAATTAGATTTGAAAAAATAATAACTAAAATGATAAAAGTGTAAAGAATTCTCTTATAATAAATAATTATTTGAATCAAAAAAGGTAGTCAATAAAATAAAAAAAAATTGAAAAATAATTTTTTTATGATAAATAATTATTTCAATTTAAAAAATAATAGTTCATAAGGTAAAATTAAAAAACAAAACATTAAAAAAGTATATTCTTTATCTATAATTATAGATAATTATTTAAATTTAAATCTAATAGTTAAGAGAGTAACTTGAAAAATAAAGAGAGAACACCAAAAAAAGTGTACTCTCTTTAAAGTCACCAAGGAAGAAATACAATGATTTCACCATTAATGATGTATAAAATTACATAAATCAAAAAATAACTGTACCGGGGACTTTCCTAGCTCTTTCCTAGCTCATATAATTGTTTTTTATAATTTTATATTAACATTTTGACTCATAAAATAACTAATAGTCTATTAAAAATTAATTAATTAAAAAGAAATAAAAGATAATAATACATTTATCTTATTATAATATAATGAATAAAGTAAAAGTTTTATATTTTTTATTTAAATTTATTTGAATTGTAATATATATATATATATATATATATATATATATATATAATTTTAATTTGTTTTAACATATTTTTATTCTGAAATATAATTTTATTTTTTAATTTAAAATTTATTTTACTTTAATTTATATTTTGTATTAGAATTTCATCCATTAAAACATATTTTTTAATCTATTAATCATTTACAAACTTTTATAAATTTTTATCTCAAATATTTATATTTCATGTCATATATTTTACATTCATCTTTTTTTTTTCTGAAATTCACTCAAACTACTCTTTCAAATTCTTTTTCAAAACCCATTTTAGAAGAAAATTTTCTTTTACACAAAAAATTTGACTTTAAACTATTGAGATAATATTATTACGATGAATATTATTCACTTTTTAAATTTTCTCCAATTTTTCTTAAAGACGTGTCATTATTGGATATTAAATATTATAGAATATATTTAAAAATTATAAGAATTTTTTTTTTACATTTTTCTTGAAGTTTTTTAATTTATATAAACTGATCCAAAGTGTCACAGACAGACAAACTCACATCACATTGCCGCCCTGCACATTTAATATATTAATTTAATTAAAAAAAAAAGAATTCGAAGTATAAAAGTTTAGCAAAATTCATTAACTTTTTGATTAAACAGGTGAATCTAGCTTCTAAATATGTCTTTCTTTGATGATTTGAGATTTGACAGTTACATAGATTGCATGAGGTTATGACACGTGTCGAAATTGGCCGGTACCGACGGTTAGAACACTCAACGGTGCCCATAGATTAAGGAACAGAGAGGGCATGCTCCCATGTATCTTTGTCTGCTTGTAGGCCCCACACCTTCTTTTAATGCATGTGCTTTCTGGCTCCTATTTAATTGCTACTACTGTTTATACTGTTCCTGATTGGATTCATTCAAATCTTCATTTCAAACTTTAATATTTAGTTGCACTTTTCTTTTTCAATAATATGGTTTACAAACTTCTAATTTTTCTGCATACCTAAAACTCACTGTTTCATTTTACAAATTCAGTAACTTAATTTTGTTTTTCTCGTGACTAACAGTGATGAGTTTTGGACTGTATTCGTTTTAACAGGTTTAAACTTATTTTAGAAGATTTAACTCTAACCGCATGTTAGCAACGATAAAAATAAGGTCATTTTTCAGGTTTACATGAAATCCACGACGAAATTGCGAGATTATTACCAACTTTCATCTCGTTTATGAGAACATATTTATAGTTATTTTATGCACTTTTATATATTTTTCTTGATACGTTTTGTTCACTTCATATGAAACTATTTGAGACATAGGGTCATTTTGAACGTGTTCTTCTTAGAGGTAAAATATATATATATATATATATATATATATATATATATATAATAAAAATAATTAATAATAACAAATAATAATAATTAATAGTAATAGTAATAAATAATAATATATTGATTTTTACTACAAGAACAAAATAGTATATTATATTTTAATTTATTAATATTTTTTTATTTTATATATCACATCACTCAAATCATTCATTAACTTTCACAAAATTCATCTCTAAATTCACTCACTTTATCCTTTAAATTCACACAAAGAAACACTCATATTCATCCACACAAATTCACACAAATTCATTTTCACACCCTCCCCAGATCTATCTCTTTATGAGAACACACCCTTACACTGTATTTGTTTGGACAGATGTCATTGTTCCCATATGTTTATGACAACGAATTTTAAAAAATGCATGTATTCTCTTTAGTTGATATGTGACGAAAAGGGAACATAAATTTCTAGGATCTAATATGAAGATGAGGGTGATGATTTCATTTTACCACTTTAGTCCTGACAAGTATTTTTGCATTGGCGTGGTGTTATTGTGTGTAGGGATGTCAACGGGGCGGGTAGGGTACGGGTAGTAGCTCCCCTGTACCCTACTCGCTGGATAAATATCAGCCCCGTACCCGTACCCATATCTGTCGGGTATCCATTATGCGGGTACCCGTCTATTTTTTTCATATCCGCGGGTATCCACGGGTACCCACGGGTATTTACAAAAATATTTTAAAAAATAAATATTTAATTATAAATTCAAATAAAATACATCATTGTCATAAATTTTAAATAAAGTTCAAATAAAGTTCATACAAATCCAAATAATTATAAAAATAAATATAAAATGACGTTCAACATAATAGAAATTCTTTAATTAGTGCTTGGATCAACAAGTCCACTTCCTCCGATTGATTCCTGAAAAATAAACAAATAAAAAATCACTAATAATTTATGTTGTAGTTTATTTTTGAATGAAATATTAAAGAAATTACTAACTTCATCAATGTCCACATCTTGCAACATTGTATAAAGTTTCATGTTGTCCAATTTTAATCTAGAAAAGCCTGAAAATATAAGAAGTTCATTAAAAATTTCTAAATATCATTTAATTAAAATATTTAAGTACAAGTATTAATTTCATTGCCTTCCATGTTGGTCCATAACCAATCTTGGAGACACATCAATGCCTCCACAGTATCTGAAAGTAATCTACTACGATGTGGGGTAAGAATCCGACCACCATTACTGAATGAAGACTCTGAAGCAACAGTTGAGATGGGGATTGCTAGAATGTCTCTCGCCAGCATTTGCAAGGTTGGGTATTTTAACCCATTACTTTTCCACCACGCTAAGATATCAAATTGTGCATCTGAATCTGGAAGTATTGCCTCTTCTAAATAACGATCTAATTTTGACTTAAAATTTGGTGTGTCACTTCTCTTTGCAATCTTATGTTTTGCAAAATTTGACCTCCAACTTTCTTTTCTTCCAAGAATACCTACATCCACTACATTTAGGTTTGAACTTTTAGATGAAGCAGCCAATTCTTTACCCTTGACTTTAATGGCATACTCTTTTACCAATTCTTGACAAATAGATTTTACCCTCTCAATTTCATAATGAGAATTTTCTCCATAAATTTGAGGGAAAATAATCTAACAAGTCAATTTTGTACCTGGGATCTAATACAATTCCTACCGCCATCACCCCGTTGCTCACACCCCAATACTTATCAAATTTAGTAATCATGGTTGCAGCCATTCCATGAATAATGGAATTAGGACAGGAAAGCCATTCAATCAAAGCCAACTTAATTTCACATATTTTTGGGAAAACGACATTCAGAGTTGGATATAAAGTACTAAGGAATAAAAGTGTCACATCATAAAATAATTCCAATCTTTGACAAATCTCATTTGCCATCATCCAATCATGTTCACTTGGTAAAGCTTTGTATTGATAATCTCGCTGTGATAATCTATGAAACACATCTTTGTATTGTGTAGCAACTTGAAGCACAAAAAATGTAGAATTCCACCTAGTCTTGCAATCAAGAACTAATTTTTTCTTAAATGGAATGTTCACTTGACCACATGCCTCTATAAATTTCTCCTCTCTTTTAGGTGTTGCTGTCCAAAAATGAACACTTTCTCTAATCTTTTCAATGGCATCAGAGATTATACATAAACCATCTTTAACAATCAGATTCAAAATATGAGCACAACAACGCATGTGAAATAATTGGCCACCTAAAATAAGATTTCTAGGTAAAATCTTCTCTAAAACTCGCTCAATCATAGCATCATTTGTAGTGCAATTATCAACTGTCAAAGTGGACAAGTTTCTATCTAGATTCCAATCCATCAAACATTGAATTAAAACATCAGCAAGAACCTTGCTTGTATGAGGAGCAGGTACATAAATGAACCTAACATAAAGATAAATATTTTAATAATCTATTCATAAACAAGTAAAGAAAATAATACAAATTGTAATTATATAATTTAGAAACTTTACCTCACAAGTCGACTTTCTAGGTTCCATGAATCAGTTATAAAGTGAGCAGTGACCGTCATGTAACCTCTATTCTGGTTACTAGCAGTCCACATGTCAGTAGTAATTGCAACTCGACTCTGATTCTTTGATAACAATTTCATTATATTCTCTTTTCCTTCATTATAAGTCTTCATAATGTCACTCCTTATGGTGTTTCGAGAAATCCCCTTGAATAAAGGTTGCAAAGCAAGACAAAATTCCTTAAAGCCCATGTGATCAACCATTGACATTGGATACTCATGTAGAACTATCATCTTAACAAGTGCACACCTTGCTGCTTCTTGACTAAATACATAGTTGCCAACAACTATTGTTTCACTCCCTGTTTTTTCTGTTTTGAGAAATGCTTGCTTGATGTCTCGAGTTGTTCGAAGTTTGCAACACCTAAAGTGGGCCATCAAGTGTGATGTCCCTTGCTTTGACTCCCCTAAAAGTTTTGAACCACAATAATTACAAATGGCATTCCACTTTCCATCTAATTTTTGTTTCTTAAAGTGATTCCATACAACTGATGTGCGTCTTTTTCCAATAATGTTATCCTCTGTTTGAAATGAACTTCCAGTTTCTACTTGGGTTGAGTCATCACCTTCATTCACAGGAATATTATTTGATTCCCCCACATTTGATTCACCAACATTAGAGACATTTTTCACTTGTTCTTCACCTTCATTGGGAGTAGAATTTTTTTCCGTGGACATGCTAAACAACAAACAAATACATATTTAGATAATTTATATAAATTTGTAGACATTGTTAACAAGCATACCATAAACGTCTTTGTCTATATAGGATTCGATGTATATGCTCAATTTCAAAGAAAGGAAAGAGAAGAATGTCAAGGGGTGTACCTGGAAGAAGACAATGTACCAATACTTGAAGGTGGAAGAATGAAGACAGAAGACAAGACAAGATGTGCAGCTTAGAAAAAATTATGTTAAAATATTTTTTACTAATATATATATATATATATATATATATATATATATATAAGGGTATTTTTGTGAATTAAAATTTAGCGGGTACGGGTATCCACGGGTACGGATACTATGATATCCGTACCCGCCCCGTTGACATGCGGGTATTAAAAATACCCGTACCCACGGGTAGCGGGTATCCATTTTTAATATCCATTTCCTACCCGTTGCGGGTTTTATTCGCGGATATCCGCGAGTACGGATTTTTTTGACATCCCTAATTGTGTGTGAACCAGTGTTAATTACATTGAGTGTGTGCACTAGTGTGTGAAATAAGGTGGTGAGTGTGTGTGTGTGTACACCGGTTACGTAATCGGTGTTATGTGTGAGTGTGTGTGCGTTGGTTACATAACCAGTGTGGTGTAGTGTATGTGAGTGTGTGCATCAGTTACATAATCAGTGTGAGTGTGTGCATCAGTTACATAATCAGTGTTGTGTGTGTGTGTTTTAATTTTATTAAATTTTTTTTTAAAATGTATTAAATTCATATTATTTAATTTTAATATTTTTATCATTTCATTCTATTTTTACCATCAAGGGTATTTTGATAAACTTTAAATTCTATATATTTTTACAATTTTTTAATCAATCACATCAATCAAATCACTCACTAACTTTCACGGTATTCATATTCAAATCTACTCACTTTACCCTCTAAATCTACTAAAAAAAAAAATACACATACCCATTTACTCAAATCCATCTTCACACTCTCCCCCAAATCTATCATATAAAAAAAAATACCCTTAGGGTGTATTCCTTTGGGGGATGGATATGGGAGAGAGTGTGAAGATGCATTTGTATAGATTTGGGTGGATGGATTTTTGTGTTTTTTTGAGTGGATTTAGAGGGTAAAGTGAGTGGATTTGGAGATAAGGTTTATGAAAATTAGTGAAAGATTTGATTGATGTGATAGATAAAATAAATTGTAAAAATAGATAGAATTAGAAAGTTACCAAAATACCCTTGATGGAAAAAGAGAATGATTTTGTAATTTGATGTTATAAAAATAATTATAATTAATTAATACGAATTAAAAAAATATTAAAATTATATAAAATTTTAAAATAAAAAAATTAAATTTTTATGAATGTAAAAAAAAATTATACAAATAAATTTTTTAAAAAAAGTTAAACAATTAAATTTTAAACAAAAGTTATATAACGTTAAAAAAAGTTTAAAAAAAAGTTTAAAAAAAGTAAAAAAAAAAACACAACACACACACACGACACCAGTGTCGTAACCGGTGTCATCCCCTTCATTGCCAAGGCACCGGTTACGTAACCGGTGCCATCCACACACACACATACACACACACACACTTGCACTGCACTAGTTAGCCAACCGATGCATATCTTCATCACCACCTCCTGGATGTGCGCCACCACAACCCACCCGTTCATCCTCTTCCTCGCCCACCACACCCAACCACCTCATCGTCTTCCCCCTCCATGGGTGAACTCAACAATCCCCCCCATGGCAGCTGCTTTAGTTGCATGGAAACGTGAGCACAAGGACAATTTCGTCATCTGCCTAACATTATGCAGTATCATCGCAGTTTTGAGAGGATGGATTAATCCATCCATCCCCAAAATATGCTTTCCCATATCTACGAAAATGATTGAAAACGAACGCGTTATATCAGCAAAATTCGCTCTCTCAAATACCGTTGGATATAGTTGGATATTATACCGACGAATATATTCGTTGGTAAGGTCATAAGTTAAATTGTTGAGTTATTTACCAACAGATGATGTGTGTTTACGGACGGATCATATCCGTCGGTATAGTGCTCGATGAAATTAAAATTGGATTTCTCTTTCTCCTTCCCCAAATTTCAGTTTCGTCTCAGCAGCGACCGTCCTCCTCCTCCCTCAATCTGTTGGCAACTATCCTACCACTTTGCTCGTTCGTTGACCGTTGTGCTACCGCTAGTGCTACATTGTTGAGGGTCGTCGTGAAACCATTGTGATTGCGCATTCGTGGGTTGAGCGATCTCAACAAGGGTCGTCGTCCTCTTCCCTCAATCTCGCTATCCTACCACTTTGCTTGTCTGTTGGCCGCTGTGCTTCCGCTGGTGCTACGTTGTCGAGGGCTGCCGTGAAACCGCCATGATTGCGCGTTCGTGGGTTGAGCGACCTCAGCAAGGGTCGTTGTCGTCCTCTCGCAATCTCGCTATCGTTGGCCGCTAGTGGTAAGTCGTTGTCACTCTGGCCGCCTTTTTTGTTCTGTGGTTTACCTTCTCCATTTGTTTTCACTCTGATTGGATTCTATTTTCTAGGCATTACTAGTCATGTGCATTGAAGCAACAAATATAGGGAGGCGTCTACAAGAGAGTTGAGCCATTGCTAGGTGTGTCTATATTCCCCTTTCTCTCGCCAGCCCTAATTGAATCCTAATTGATTGTTTTTGGTTGGATGATGTTGTTTGATTAGGGATTTCGAGTAATTTTGAACTAAATGTGTTCATTCCTGATTTCATGTAGTTTTGTTTTTTATTATTCATCACTTTATACTTGTTTTTTTCTGTATACAATGCGTACGTGAATATAATGAGGTAGCTAAGTAGAAGATGGTGATACTTGGATTCTCATAACAATCAAGGATGCCATAATATGCACAACATACTTTGGGAAATTATAAAATGAAAATTTTGATAGTTTTAGGTTAAGTTGATAACTCAATGGTTTATTGAAAACACAAAAAATTATTGCATTATGTTGAAGTGCATTTGTAAAGAGTTGCTCATCAAAGGCTGCAATGTGCACAAAATTTGATAAAGGACACACACAATAGATTGTTGGGAATTGTGATTAAGAACTTTCAATTCAAAGCTCCATTGAGCAACCGTTGACATTTATCTTTCCCTTTATTTATTTTTTTTCCTCTTCTTTTTCTTTTCTTTTTCCTTTTATTTATTATGCTTTCAGCTGGATAGTCATATTTTGGCCGAATAAGAACATTCTGAATAAAATTTATTAAACTCAAATGATTATGTTAATTGGTTAGATGATAACTACATCCCTTTATTATAGGCTAAAAAACTCACAGGTTAGGACTTGAATTTTGCACTGATGGTGCAGCATAGCATAGATGAGTTGTTCTGCTCCTTATAATGATTCACAAAAGTAACTTTGTGAACTTCAAATCATAATGGCCAACATGTTTTCTTAGATGGCGTAGACAGTATGAACCTCTGGCATCCAAAACAAAATCATTTTTTAACATAAGCTAGACAATCTTCATTATTTGCTTCCAGACATAGGTTACCTCAAAATTATTAACAAATAATGTCTAAAAACCAGAATGACCAACACCTGTAGGAGAGCATCTTGTTGCTGTGAATTCTGCTTCAAACATTTAGATGAAAAAAATCCTATCATATATCACAATCATTACCGGGTTGAAATTTCACTTCGACAGCCTAAGAAAGTGATATCTTATATTAACTAGAGCCTTATGCTAAACTTAGGATATCTTACTTAATAAGTGAGATATATCCCCACAATGACATGATTTTAACCAATACGAGGAGACACGTGTCTCACAAAATTTCAATTATCCCTTTTACATTCTAATTTAAGGCATTTCTTGTTTTATAGAACAAAGGCGAAGCTCCTTTCAATCGTTCCTGGATGTATGATCATTGTTATAGTGGAAGAAGAGGATTGAATGAGTCTTTTGTGATAGGCGTTGAAGAGTTTGTATGAACAGCAAGACAGTCTAAATATTTTGAGCTTGAAGGTGGGATTAGATGCTCTTGTATTAAGTGTGATTGTACAAGGATTTTGACAGATGAGCTTGTCAAAGTTCATCTTTATAAAAAAGGGGTCATACCAAATTACTGGATTTGGACATTACACGGTGAAGATATGCTACATGTTGATTTACATGAAGACGATGATTTTGTACTTAGAGCTGGTGTACGTAATGTTGAAATGGAGCAATTATGTGACATGGAAGAGATGGTGAGTAACGCTTTGTGTCAATTTGAATCAGCCCAACAACCCAACGACACTAACTTAGAAGAGTGTCCTAATGAAACCACCCAAAGGTTTTATAATTTGTTGACGGAGGCAAATCAACCTTTATTTGAAAGAGCGACACACTCTAAATTATCAGTATATGTTAGACTTATGTCTTATAAGTCTAATTGGAATATTCCCAACCAATGTTTAGATGCTTTCACCAAACTTTTGTTAGATCTCACACCACCAAATATGAGTTTGCCAAAAAAGTTATTATGATGCTAAGAAGTTAGTTTCAAAATTGGGATTGGAGGCTAAGAAGATTGATTGTTGTGTGAGTGGTTGTATGCTCTTTTATGATAACGATAGTGGAAAAAAAGATGCAACATTGCTTGAATGTAAATTTTGTCACAAACCAAGATATCACCCAATTCATCAGGGATCAAGGCGCAAAAAACCAATTGCAGTTAAGTCAATGTTCTATTTGCCTATAATTCCAAGATCGCAAAGAATGTTTGCTTCTATGCAAACCGCACCACATATGACTTGGCATCATGAAAACCAAAGCTAAGGAATGTTACGCCACTTATTTGATGGTGAAGCATGGAAGCACTTTGATCGTAAACATCCAACATTTGCCTCTGATCCACGCAATGTGCGACTTGGTCTATGTTCAGATGGATTTAACCCGTACATTCAGGCTTCATCTACACCATATTCTTTTTAGCCCGTGATTGTTACTTTATACAATCTTCCTTCTGAAATGTGCATGTCAAAACCTTATATATTTTGACTTGTCTTATACCAGGGCCATCCAGTCCAAAGGCCTCTATTGATGTTTACTTAGAGCCCTTAATTGATAATTTGAAGAAGTTGTGGGTTGGTATCTTGACGTATGATGTTTCAAGAAAACAAAATTTTATGATGAGGGCATGTTTAATGTGGACTATTAATGATTTCCCTGTTTATGGGATGTTATCTGGTTGGGGTACACATGGTATATTAGCTTGTCCATTTTGCATGGAGCACAATAAGTCATTCATGTTAAATTATGGACGCAAAAGTTGTTGGTTTGACTCACATCGTAGGTTCTTACCTAATGACCATCACTTCAGGAGAAATATTAAAGCCTTTCGAAAAGGCCAAGCTGAAACAAATGGGCTACCTCCTAGGTTGACACCATTACAAGTTTGGAGAAGAGTGAAATATTTTCCAAAAGTCATGGAAAGTGGTGTTACAAGGATAGATGGATTGGAGAGTGGCATAATTGGACAAAAAGAAGCATTTTTTAGGATCTTCCATATTGGAAAGATAAATATTTAAGGCATAATCTTGATGTAATGCACATAGAGAAAAATTTATTTGAGAACATATTTAATATTGTTATGAATGTGACGGGAAAGACAAAAGACAACGAGAAGGCAATAAGGGATTTAGGATTGTATTGCAAGCGAAAAGACTTGGAGTTGAAGGTTCAAGATAATGGGAAAATATTAAAGCCTAAAGCGAATTACACTTTAACCACAAAAGAAGCTAAGTCAGTTTGTCAGTGGATAAAGAAACTTATGATGCTGGATGGTTATAGTTCCAACTTGGCTAGATGTGCTGATGTTGAAAATGGGAGAATTCATGGGATGAAAAGTCATGATTGCCATGTATTCATAGAGACATTACTTCCTATTGCATTTAGTGTTTTTCCCATTCATGTGTTAAACCCTCTTACTGAAATTAGTCATTTTTTTCAAAGATTTGTGCTCTACAACATTAAAAGAGGAATCCCTAAGAAGAATGGAGGAAAAGATTCCAATTATTCTTTGCAAATTAGAGGGAATATTTCCTCCTGGATTCTTTGATTCCATGGAACATCTCTGTATTCATCTCCCCCATGAAGTATTGTTGGGTGGACCAGTGCAATATAGATGGATGTATCCATTTGAAAGGTATTGGATGACCTTCCTATTAATATTTATAATTAATTATGTCACATCTTTTTTGTAATAATGAATTTATTTATGTGTATAGATTCATGGGTGATTCAAAATGATCAATAAAAAATAAGGCTAGAGTTGAAGGTTCTTTTAGTGCAGCTTATTTACACCGTGAGACAACATACTTTTGTTCTCATTACTTCAACTACTTTATGTTGTCACCACGCAATTAGAGGAATGAAGTAGAATGTCAAAGTAATCATTTAAAAGTTATTAGTTTTCTTAAAATATCGAGTATTGTTTTTAAGATTTAATTTGGGGTATTCATAATTATCATTTTGTAAATAGGTGAGAGGTGACAAATTTGTATTAGAAAAATTATGGTAAAGAATAAAAGAATTAATTATTTTTTCAAGAGGAATGCTTGTGATGAAGATGAAAAAAATGCATTTATGTCATCTAAAATTGAGAAACTTCATGAGAATCCAAAAATTGAAGAAAATGGAAAACAACTCTCTAAGGTTCCTAAAGTTGCATATAATGAATTTGAAAACGCTTTAGAACGAGATATGGGGAAGCGTATTCAAATTTGGCAATACCCACCAAATCAAATTGATAAGGTACGAAGGGCTTATCTAAGATGGGGTTAATATCAAATGCATCTAGAAAATTATTTGTTGTCTGGTAAAGATGATCATCCAAGAAGATTTCAGTATACGTGGTTTAGCTTATTTTTCCTTCATGGTTAGAGTATTCGCCATTAAAAGATGTTGCATATTGTCGTGTTATCTTTTTAGTAAAAAACCAAGCGGACGACGTAGCTCAAATGTTTTCATTATTATAGGTAATTGAGTTGATTTTCATGGAAAGAGATATTGCAACTAGTTTCAGTTCTGATTCAATTATTGAAGATTTGAAGTCATTAAAAGAACGTAAAGGAGCACCCTGAGTAAAGATAACTTGTATTTATTTTTTTTAATATATTATTTTTTTAATATGTTACTCTTTCGTATATATTGTTGTCATATTATTTTGTATTCTATTGTCATAAGTGCTTGTTTTGAATAAAGAAAGTGATTTAAAAAATTTCTGCAAAAATAATTAAAAAAAATAATTTATATATAATAATTATAATTTGACCTCCTAAAATTTTTGTTCAAGTTTCGCCACTGAAACTCACGCAAAGTATCAGATGTTTTAAAACTGTCAGTAGATAAGTTTCAGAACCATTGATAAGTAACGAGAATTAAAAAACCACTGGTAAATACTTGAATTTTAAAACTGCATGTAAATACTTTCCCAGGATTAGTGAAAACCACACTCAAAAATCACAGTGATAATAAATGAAAATTTAAAAGAATAAATTAATTAGTTAGTTAAAAAAAAATCAATGAGTTTTGGACCGAATTTAAAGTGTTCAACTTTTTTTAAGGTTTGTCAAATGTTTAACTTTAAAATCAGATAAAAGAAAGTAGAATTTTATTTCTAGAAGGAAAAGTAAAAAATTGGTAGTTGATAATATTTTTATCAGAATAAATATAAATAATTTCATTATTATTATTATTATTATTATTATTATTATTATTTATATATGTTTGTAGATATTTTATCATAAATTTAATTCACATTTTTTTACTTAACAATTATAAGTTTTCTTTTTGTTTATTAGATATATATTCTTTGTTTTATTTAAGTGAGTTTTACTTTTCTGCATGTAGAGATGGCAAATAAACCCGTCTCGGGTATTGTCCGAACTCGTCCTCGTTTTGACGGGAAATCTCCGCATTGACTGGGTATGGGTATGGGTATGGGTATGGGGAATCCTCGACTTTTTTAATTGGGTATGAGGATGTGTATGGTGATGTACATATCCCCGCCATAATACCCGTCCCCGTTTAAATTATTAAAATATTCACAATTAATTAAATAACCATATATATATATATATATATATATATAATTTTTTATTTCTTTTAATTATTTGGTTTGTCATGAAACTCATTCGCATCTCAATTATATTTTTTATCTTATCATAACCTTTATGTAATTATGTTAAAAAGATGTATGTCAATTAAAATTTTTTTATGTTTCACATTTGAATATTTATATTATTTTTTAATATTTTATTTATTATATATTTTCCTTTCACAATGTTTAATACTCTCGATTTAAGTATTTAATAGCACAAACATTTCGTTTACTAAGTAATATAAAAAAAAATCATTTACTTATTATTATTAGTTTTTGTTTCATTTGAAGAACTCTTTTGTTTTACTAAAACAATTTTTGTTATTTCTCAATCATTGAGTATATATGTTGATATTTGAAAAGTTTTCTTAGATCTCTAAGATATTTTTCAACTTATCATACCCTTAATTATACATTTGTTTTCCTTTGTGCGATTTTTTTCAATAGTCTCTCAAATTGTTTGTAAACATTTGTAAATTTTTTAATATTTTTATTTGTTGTTTATTTTCATTATGTACAATACTATTTTGATATATTTTATCTAATTATTTTTTATTTTCTAACTCATTATCAATCATACTGTAATTTTTTCACTATAATTGTACAAGTAACTTTTATTTACTACAATATAAAAATTTAATGTAATTGTCATGAATATTTTTTTATCACCATCCAACATAATTGAAGTTCAAAAGATACAAGATCTATGTTAAAAATTTATTATTATGATTATTATTTGTTCTTTGTATCATTTTGATTAAGTAATGTATTATAACTTTTATTAGTGTATAAAAAATAGATTCATTAGAATTTAAAAGATTGAAGTAAACAAACATTTAAAATATATTTTAATTTGAATATTTATTTTCTTTTTATATTTTAAAAAAATATTTTTAAATTTTATCAAGTAGGTTTCATTAATGTTTGTAAATTTAATAAATGTGTTGGTTCTCATGAAATTTTATTCGGTATTATAATCTAAAATGTAAACAATTATAATTTATTTTAAACTTTTATTATGTTTATTATTTGTTCTTTGTATCATTTTGATCAAATGATGTATTATAACTTTTATTAGTGCATAAAAAAGAGATTCATTAGAATTTAAAAGATTGAAGTAAACAAACATTTAAAGTATATTTTAATTTGAATATTTGTTTTCCTTTTATGTTTTTTTAAAAATATTTTTTAATTTTATCAACTAGGTTTCATTAATGATTGTAAATTTAATAAATGTGTTGGTTCTTATGAAATTTTATTCGGTATTATAATCTAAAATGTAAACAATTATAATTTATTTTAAACTTTTATTATGATTAATATTTGTTCTTTGTATCATTTTGATCAAATGATGTATTATAACTTTTATTAGTGTATAAAAAAGAGATTCATTAGAATTTAAAAGATAGAAGTAAACAAACATTTAAAATATATTTTAATTTGAATATTTGTTTTCCTTTTATGTGTTTTAAAAAATATTTTTAAATTTTATCAACTATTTAATTTAATAATCGTTTTGGTTCTCATGAAATTTTATTATAATCTAAAATGTAAACAATTATAATTTATTTTAAACTTTTATTATGATTATTATTTGTTCTTTGTATCATTTTGATCAAATGATATATTATAACTTTTATTAGTGTATAAAAAAGAGATTCATTAGAATTTAAAATATTGAAGTAAACAAACATTTAAAATATATTTTAATTTGAATATTTGTTTTCCTTTTATATTTTTTAAAATATTTTTAAATTTTATCAACTAGGTTTCATTAATGATTGTAAATTTAATAAATGTGTTGGTTCTCATGAAATTTTATTTGGTATTATAATCTAAAATGTAAACAATTATAATTTATTTTAAAATTTTATTATGATTAGTATTTGTTCTTTGTATCATTTTGATCAAATGATGTATTAAAACTTTTATTAGTGTATAAAAAAGATTCATTAGAATTTAAAAGATTGAAGTAAACAAACATTTAAAATATATTTTAATTTGAATATTTGTTTTTCTTTTATGTGTTTTAAAAAATATTTTTAAATTTTATCAATTATGTTTCATTAATATTTGCAAATTTAATAATTGTTTTGATTCTCATTAAATTTTATTATAATCTAAAATGTAAACAATTATAATTTATTTTAAAGTATTTGATATAGAAGAAAAATTCATTCTTCTAATATTGAATATTTGATAATATTATGTTTCTTTACCGTAATTTTTTATTATTTTATAAAATTAATTAAATTATTATTGAAGTAGTAAGAAAATGGGTATGGGTGTACCCGTTACCTGATGGGGATGAGGATGAGACAAAAGTTTGATACCCGTCAAGTTTGGGTATGGAGATGAGTATAATATTTTTTTACGAAAAAGATGAGTATGAGATAACAAAACCCGTGTCCGTCCCCCATTGCCATCCCTATGTCAGAATTTGGTTATTCATGGGAGGCTACAATTTGACTTTGACAGATTGACTCCCAAAGCCTATACCTTTCAAAATACTCTTTTGACGTTTCAACTAGTCTTATTAAACGTACACATAAAATGGGCTGTTATTATCACACTGTAACATTTTTTTTCTTCATATTTCTAGTATAAAAAGACAAGTTTTCGTTTTCCATATTTTGAATTATTTATGGCAGATAATGACAAAGAACAAATCCAAGAGTTATTATATTTGTAAGGTGGGTTAAATATTTTAAATTAATAGATATTGATAACATACTTTTGATATATGTTAATTTAAAATAGAGTTAAATAAATTTTTAATTTTATCTTTAACACGTTATTAGAATTTGTTTTTGTCTAAAATTTTGATACACTTTTATCCTCCAATTTTAAAAGTGAAAGAATATAGTTTTTTAATCCAATTTTAACGTGACAACAATGTTTTTTAGACTCTAAAACTCCTCTTAAGTGAGTTAGAGTTAGGACCAAGGTCGGATGGGCTGATACGAGACAAAGGTCAAGACGAGCCGACCCAAGCCAAAGTTTGGATGGTCCGGTCCTGGCCAGAGTTTGAGAGGGGGTGAAGGTCATGAGGGGTCGACCCAAGCTGAAGGTTGAGACTGGTCGAGCCCCTAATCAAAAGTCAAAATTAGCTGGTTGAACGAAAGATCGAGACAGACTGGTTCGAGTGGAAGGTCGAGGCAGGTCGGTTATGGCCGAAGGTCAAAACAGGCTGGTCTTAGGACGAGTTAGTCTAAGCCAAAGTTTGGACGGTATGGTCCAGGCCAGAGTTCGAGAAGGGGTGAAGGTCATGAGGGGTGAAGGTCGAGACGAGTCGAGCCCTTGACTGAAGGTTGAAATTAGCCGGTTGAACAGAAGGTTGAGACGAGTTGGTTCGAGTCGAAGGTTGAGGCAGGTCGATTCTGGCCGAAGGTCAAAACATGTTGGTCTAGGCTGAAGGTCGAGAAGGATCGACCTGGACCCAAAGTCGGGACAGACTGACCTAGGTCGAAGTTCGTGTCAAGTTGTTCTATGTTAAAGTTTGAGATGGATTAACTTGTGTCAAAAGTCGAGACGGACCAACTCGTACTGAAAGTCTAAATGGATCGAAGGTCAAAAGGAGTTGACCTATGTCGAAGATAGAAGAAATTTTATAATTCTCAATGAAAATATATTAGCGAAAAAAATAATATTAGTAAAACTAATTTTATTGACAACTTTAAATTTTTTTATTATTCATGAATATTTCTATTAATAATAGATTTATTAATAAAATTTATCAATAAAATTTGTAGATAAATTAAAAGTTTTCTTATTAAGAAATATTTCCGTCGATAAATTTTATTGTTAAATTTTTTTGATAATTTTAAAAAGTTAATATATATATATATATATATATATATATATATATATATATATATATATATATTTCGATCCATTTATTTCAAAAGTAATTGGAATAACTTATTCTTAGTTTAATTATTTCTTTTTTAATTTTAAATTAATAGTTCATTAATAAATACATGCTAAAAACTAAGGAAGGCAACATAAATGAAAGAGGAGAAAAGATGCAGATATAATCCTCATTCCTTTGTCACTGCCATATTTAATCGATATAATTTTAGAACAATGACCTTATATATCTCCTTTTATCCTTTAGCTTTAGTAATATTAACTAACATGTTTATTTGTTGTTGTGCATGCATTCTTCTTAAAATTGTAGGTGTGGTGGATGAACTATCTTTAATGTAAATGTCTTCAATACTTTCTTAGCATTCTTAGTCCAACACTACAAAACAAAATAATTAGGAATTTCAACAATCCTTTCTGCTCGAAAAATCATCAATATGTGTCTCCACAATATTCTCATAAACTCATAAAGCTAATAGTCACATTTATTAATTTTGGACTTCAAATTTATATCAATAATAATCATTTTTCGAACATCATAATAATTAGACACAATATATACCAATGATTCTTTTATGTTGTATAGCCGCTAAAACCACTAATTTCCTTCCAAATTATACTCAATAATTCTTCTTCAATTATTTGAATACTAGGTGAGTTTTGAATATATCTTTCTAGGCCACACTTGAAAATAGACCTTTTATGATATATATAACTTCTCAAGAAACTTTTTTATAACGTGCCACTGGCAAAAACAATGATATTTTTTGGAAACACTTTTGCATTAACAACTCCTATGGCTAAATCTTGATCTATTATGATATATACATTTTTTTTCTTCCGCTCATTGTCTCTAACGAAGTATTAAACAACCATGTAAAAGAACTTTCTGACTCGTCATGCAATAAGGCACAACTAAATAAAAATTATTAGTAATGATTATTCAATCCAATAAACAACATGTTGTACTTATTGGTCTTATATATGGTATGAAAAGTTATAATATATCCTAAATTTTGGTAAGCTATCTTGATCTAGTAGTCACCCAAGAAAAATAAGTTCACAATTAAAGACTCTTCATCACATTGGAATGCATAAAAAAATGGATTTTCAACTTATTTTATAGTCATGTTTAGGTTAATGGGAAATGTTATTGGATATGCATAGAGAGAATGAGTAGTACCAGCAATATGTGGCACAATATTTATCATAAACTGAACTTTGAAGTTGTATACTTGGTAGTTGACTAAGGATTAATCACAATAGTTGGAATGCATACGTTGTCTTTTCTTCATTTTACTATTCTTTGCCATAACATGACAAAAAGGAAAGGATAGAGCATGAGGAAGATTTAATTCAATCTAGGATCAAGTACTTAGAACAATAGGCGTTGCTTTGGTAACCTACATACTGACAGCCTCTATTGATTATGCGTGTCAAAGGATGATGGATCAAGTATTGAGAATGCTGCTAGATAACAATAGTTATTATACATCTAAACACTTAACTAGGATAGTAACTAGACTAAATGTTAGGTTATTGATCTTTGCTTGTATTTGTTAATTGTATTTGTCATTTGGTGTCACACTCCCTTCGTTTGATTGGTACACTGTTGTGGTGAGTTTTGTTTTAAAAAATTATGTATATATTTTTTGTATAAGGGTTGGAACACCCCAAGTGCTTCATTATTTTAAATACATATATATAAATTGTTGATAAAAAAACAATAATTAAAAGCAACTTCAACATCTCCGGTGACTAAATTTTTCTTTGGAACATTCCTCATATGGTTCCAAAATCTTCGTTAAAGAACGATGAATCACTATATTTAAAATAATAAACATCTTTTCTACGGGTAATCCTTCTTCCTCAATTTTTTTTTCTTTAGAGTTTTTGTTGCAACACTCATCTTCTTATGACACCTCATATAATTCACACTTTTAGGTTTGGGTGTATGGGAATGACATGATTGTGGTCATTGTTGAATGATTCGGTAATCCAATTGTTGATAAAAAAACAATAATTAAAAGCAACTTCAACATCTCCGGTGACTAAATTTTTCTTTGGAACATTCCTCATATGGTTCCAAAATCTTCGTTAAAGAACGATGAATCACTATATTTAAAATAATAAACATCTTTTCTACGGGTAATCCTTCTTCCTCAATTTTTTTTTCTTTAGAGTTTTTGTTGCAACACTCATCTTCTTATGACACCTCATATAATTCACACTTTTAGGTTTGGGTGTATGGGAATGACATGATTGTGGTCATTGTTGAATGATTCGGTAATCCAATTGTTTTTCTTGTTGTCTCTTGAAACAATAAATGGAGCTTAACAACCTTTCTAAAAAGTTGGACGCCTGTTTTTCATCTTACAAATGTTATCCTCATGGTCTCAATTCACACAAATTTTCATTATGTATTGATATTCACTACAACATACTAAGATAGTAGTCTTTTTCCGATACTTGATCAAACAAATATTCCAAAATTATTCTTCTTAGTAAATGACGTGTATAATTTTCTAACATTTTCAATATATTCAAACTCCATCCACACACATGGTTCCATATTAAGTTTTTGGCTTAAATATTACTTTGGTCCTATTTTTGTCGGGTTTGTTCAATGTGATCCTCCTTTTTTTTGTGTTCAATAAGATCCTAATTTTAGTCAATTTGGTTATTTTTTGTAACGATATTTAAATTGTTAACAAAATGTGAACATTGTATGTCACGTGTCAGTTCGTAGTTTATTTATTTATTTTTCTTAATTTAAAAAAAATCATCCACGTGTCAAGTCAGTATTGTGTCACGTGACAATGTCACGTGTTAGTGTCCGTGTCACGTGTTAGTGTCAGTGTCACGTGTTAATTTCTTATATTGAATTCAATATCAATTTTAGTTAATTTTATTCAATTCAATACCAATCGAGTCCCTTCCAAATAAATTGAGACCACATTTAATTTTACATAAATTTTATACTTTAAATTTTATTAAAATTGACATGTTTATTAAATATTTCTTTCATTATTTTTAAACCAAATTTAATTATATTAATAAAATATAATTATTACATTTATGTTTGATTTTTTCTACATGTAAAAATTAGGGTTAGAGTTTGTTTAAAAATAATGAAGAATTTTCCTTCTAATTTTAAACTAACTTTAACCCTACCTTTTTAACCAAGTCTAACCCTATTTTTAAACAAACTCTAATCCTATTTTTTACATGTAGCAGAAATAATCTAATAATTATATTCAAATAACACAGTTAGAGTTGGTTTAAAAACAATGAAAGAAATATTTAATAAACATGTGAATTTTAATAAAAATTTAAGTATAACATTTATATAAAAATAAATTTGGTTTCAATTTGGAGAGGAACTAAATTAAACAAAATTAATAAAAGGTGAGACGAATTGAATGAAAGTAATGAAAATTAGTGGCACTAGCACTGACTTAACACATGACATTACAAATTTCAGTAGGGTTAAAAATGAACCCAACCCATTAAGAACCCGGCTCATTCGGGTTGAACCCGTGATGAGCCAGCTAATAAATTTTAAATATTTAATTAATTAATATATATATATATATATATATATATATTATATTATATACATATAATATATATATATATAATATATAATATATATATATATAATATATAATAATATATAATATATATTATATATATTATATATATAATATATAATATAAAATATATAATATATATATATATATATAATATATAATATATATATATATATATATAATATATAATATATATATATATATATATATATATATATATATTATATATATATATATTATATATATACTATATATATATATATATATTATATATATATTATATGTATATATATATATATATATATATATATATATTATATGTATATTATATATATATAT
>Ga0214543_1002504_pt1 | contig 36125 bp, 20 predicted proteins | sample CNSS2metaG_FD_160094 | JGI IMG/M metagenome (GOLD analysis project Ga0214543, IMG submission 160094) | Root nodule microbial communities from cowpea collected in UCLA plant growth center, Los Angeles, California, USA - CNSS2 | ecosystem: Host-associated > Plants > Roots > Nodule | place: USA... | reverse complement strand
ATCCATTGGAGATGCGTCATTGAAAATCTACACTATGAATAGTTGAGTCAACAATCTTTTAATGATAAATACTTAATATGTGATTTAGAAATTGTACATATTACCATATCCCATGAGTCAACAATGTTTACGGATATGATTCTATGCATGTGCCTCATGGTATAATATAATTTTTTTTCAAGTTGAGATGCTCATTTCTAAGTGTGTATCCAAACAGGTTGTGTAGGATCAACCAATCACAACCCTAATGACAAATTGATGAAAGCTTAAAAGTCCCCAAATCAAGCAACACGACAATGACTAAATGAATCTAGCCCATTGCAATCATTGGTTAAAGTCCACAACCACCAGAGGATGTGTAAACATCAACTCCAGATCCTAGAAAAACCATTTACCATTAAGTTTTTGTGCATGACAGACCAATTTTCACAGAAAATAATTTCCTTTTTGCGTAGAGGTCTTGTCCTGCAAATTATGTCTTGGTTCATTATCATTTATAAGTTGTACCAAAAATCAAATTTCTTAATCAATAAACTTTATAGTGGTGATTACCTTGCATCTGCATTTTCACAATCACATCTTTCTGTGCCATTAACCCATCATGTCAACCAACCTCACAATCTTTATCTCTAGTTTTTTCACAATCATTTTACTTATAACTCTCCGATACTCTTTCATACTCCTAAAACCAATTACATGATCTAGAGTAGGCAACTACACCATTTCCAATACTAGTTTTGTTATTTCAAGATAATGGATGTGTTGAATACTGCAAAATAATGAACATCATAGATCACCCATAATATACTTGTTTCTCAACAGATTGAAAAGACAATTAATTTAAGTGGCCAACCCATAACATGTTAGGCCTTATTTGTGCAGCAAGGATACAATAATGATACAAAATAGTATTGTTGGTAAAAAGGGGGAAAAGTATCAGTAATAATAAACTCAACTGGAAAAAAGATATAAACACACCTTAATAAAAATAAATTGAACTCCACCGATAGGATCAAGTTGATCCACAAAAAACGTTGGTTTACCGTGTACAGATGCAGCAACTTCAGAAACTTCATAAAACATATTGGTCAACATGGAAATAAGCTTTCAGTGAACTAATTCTGCCCAAGAGTTCTCCCTACTGATTCTTACAAGTGCCTTCAGAACCTATCAGTGACGTAAAGCAGTAAGCAAATAGCTATGCATTAATAACTCAAGATACAACACCTAGGGTTTAGAAATTCCTGTATGGCTGACATGCTTAAAACCATATAGCTTGCACACAGACTTAAGTGCCCAAATGGGAAACAAACTGTCTTAATGGAAGACAAGAAAGTACTGAATAACTAAAGAACATCTACATTACAGAAACCAAAGTACTACAACCTTATAGTTTGTTTGTTTTAGCTCCTCATAGAAATTCTAAAACATAATCCAATAGCATTAAGTTGCAAGCTACTCAACAATTCCAGAAAAACAAAGTTGATGCTAGTTAGGTACGTTCACCTAAACCTAAACACTGAAAGTTTTTCAAGCGTTCAACCTTACAAAATCATTCATGGGGGGTTAAAAAAAATATATACAACAATTGTTCAACCAAGGAGATGATAGAGTGACTAATACCAAGGCACCAAAAATTGGTTATATATAGAATTGTATATGTTTTGAATGTATTATGTGTTTAATGTAGACCACACAATATGTATTTATGCTATTGAACAGAATCAATTGCGACACGTAATAATTAGGAATCAATCATCCTAATTTCCAAGATTATGTAATGGTTAATTTCCAAGAAATCTATAACCACTGATTATATTCTAACAATGGTGAAAATCAAAGTGAGACAATGAAGACGCATATTCTAGGATAGCAACTATGAGAAAACTAGCACCAATCACTTGTTCCCAATAGATGGCTATGGCTCATAACAAGGAATAAAGGGAATGAAAGAAATAAGGTAGCATGAGAATATGAAAGTAAAAGGGACAGGTGACAAAGAAGAGACTTAGAGAAGAAAGTTGACATTTATAAGAATAGCATTAGTGAAATGCTCTCCTTGCAATTCAACCACAGAAAACGTCAGTTTTCAGTTCTAGAAGTAGCAACATGACCATTTGGTTTAAAAAGATGTTTGAAACAGGCTCAACTTCCTTCTGTGACACTATTTTTAATTTTATCTAGTTTAGTCTGAAAAATATTAATTATTAAACTTTTACTCGCTTTTTTGCTTAATAAAACATCCCCCATCACCATTCTTTCACTACCTTAAATAGAAGACTTAACTTCTATAGATCTACATTAAATTCCAAAGTTCAATAATTAGTAGGAATCCTTTCCACTGACACCCTGTCCAACCTCCCAAAAAAGAAGAAAAATATTTAGCCAGCAGAATGTGCTATGAAATAAAAATGAAATTTCCATGAAATACAAATAGAATCAAATAGGAGAGTAGGGAATTATTTCTCACCTTTATATCAAGCCCTACTAAACGGTTTCTCCAGATCTTTCCTCTATCACAAACAAAATACAACAAATAGCTGAGAGCAGATGCCCGAACAGATGCATCTTTTTCTTCAGACTGTATAAAGCAATTCATCAGCATAAATGATAATTTATGACAACATCATGATTAAGCCATTATGCTTGAAAAATGGAAAAAACAGATAGACAGATAACATAATTATCTTAAGAACATTCATATGAAATAGATGATAAAAACGTTTTCTTTATCCACCTAAGCTGAACCAACCAGTTTGAAACAAATGCAAACCCACTCCAATACGTGAACACTACCTCAAAAACATATTTTTCTAGTTATTAAAGACAATGATTATTTCAACAGTACTCCACTACCTTACAAGTATATCAAGCATTAGGTACCACCAGGGACTACAACAATTACCCTTTAATTTATTCCACATTCAAAAGTGTTAGCCCTCAAGTTCTACTCTACAAATTTAAAAGAATATACTAAATAGAACATCTTCAGGTGATATTATTTAGTTATAATGTGTACAAGATGGAAGAACTAACCAATGGCACATGTACGTTCAAAGAATTTAAATGTTCATATTTTTAGTTAATGCAGTTATCCTGACAATTTAGTAGTCTAAATGGACATGTACACGACAGTGAATCCCTCTGTACAATGTCTTTTGTCTACATCTTAACAGTATTAGGAATGTAAGCATCCAAATCCTAATTTATGTTATAAGACACTAGAGTACAAGATCATATAAGCTTTGACATATACTTCTACGCAATATTGAACAAAAACAATTTTCTTGATGTGCATTTATATGCACGTGGTTATGAATGTATCTATCATACTCTAAAAGTCTACCTTTGAATGTATTATAATGTCATCATTGAATTCAGAAGTAGAACTTAATTATTCAGATGGAAAAATCATCTAGAAACATTTGACAAATGTGATAAAAAAAAAGTTGTATTTCTTACCATACAAAATATTCTATAACACAACACTTGAAAGTCCAACTGGTGTTCTATGCAATTTCTAGCACATATTAATATCACAACAAATCCATCTAGAATAGCTATCTAACTCTTAAAACATAAACTAAAGAAAAACAAATTCCCAATCTCAATAATGGCAAGAAAACAATGTAAACTTGCCTTATATTCTTATATTTTCAATTCACTAAAAAAATGTTGCATCCTAACTGTAATGTCATTATCATAATAGGATTCTTGAGAATATTCTTCTTCTATAGTAGAAGCATCATTAGCAACTATCGGTTCTAGGAGATATGCATGAACCCCAAGGTTTAGAATTAAATCAAAAGCACGAACCCTGCATGATGTATTATAAGAACTAAGTATCTCCTGAAAATTGAATTTCAAATACATTAGTTCTTGAAAATATCATAGATAACATAGCATAACAGAGAAAAAGTCTTTTATTTATGCGTCACCTCAACCATAGAAAGAATGAGCCGAGCAATGGTCTGAGAATTTAAAACATACTTGGAAAATAATATCTCTATGATCATTACACATAATTGGCTTGCAGAAGTGTAAAATGATAGAAATATGAAATAAAATATTATCTCAATCAATCAGTTGCTGGAAAATTAATATGTGGCTAAACAATTTGGCACTTGACACTATAATTTTACCCAACATGAAAAGCATTATAAGTTTTGAAATACTACCTACATAGCCATATCTCGACAATGCTTTCACATCAGTGTAAATTGGCAATTGTTATCTAATAGCCCAAAATAAAATAAAATGGACAACTGCAAAAAACATGAGTCAACAAGTTATATGTTTCATTTCAAGTTTTTTACTGGACCTTGTTTTACTAAATAAGAGGTTGCTTGTGTTGAAATTCCTAAATGTTATTATATGATTCCTTCTAATATAGACTTTCCTATATATTTTGCAGCTCGGGCATGGCTGAGAAATGAAAAGAATCCCATTCCTTTAGATATCTCCATTTACAAGTTCATCAAGAATAACAAAACCATGGCCACTCTCTAGAACATATATGGAATAACAACATGCATTTCTACAACCATGACTTTTAAATATTTTGAGGAGACAAAAACCAAGTTATTTATTAGAGGAGTTGGCTTAGGTTTGTATAAATTATTGATTTCAATATGAATTATTGTATAAACCTGAAATAAATATTGCAAAGCACCAAATACTTATTGGTAATGACTAACCTACCTTAAAATCTTTGCAGAAACAACCTAACCTAGCAAAAATAGGGGAAATGGGATCATCAAACATAGCAAAAGCAGCAAACCAACAAACAATAGGAGAATAGTGATATTGCCTGAACGTGACAGCAATGGAGGTGCGAAACACGAACGTGAACAGAGGAGATCAACTCTAATGGAGGAGCGAACGCAAATGATGAAGGAAAGGAGAATGGAGAAGATAATGACAGAACATGAATGCGAACGACGAATGGCGAACGATGAACGACGAATGGCGAACGACGAATGGTGAACGGCGAACGACGAACCAAACGGCAAACGCGAACAGACCTTAGCAGCATCATACGAACACTAGACGAATGGAATGAGACCCATAGTGGGGAGTAAATGGAAAAGAACAAAAAAAAGGGAAAGTTTGGAGAAGCGAACACACAATAAAGCATGAAACATGACTGAGAAGCGGGACGGATAAGAGAAAAATCGAATTTTCTATGCCTATTATACTTACAACAATTATAGAAAGTCTTATTTAATAGTGTAAAAATATCACTAAATTACTTTTTATACTTATTTTAGGTCCAACGGGAATAAAAGAACTCATATTATTCATAAAATTATTATGGTCTCTCTTTTTTATACCTAATAAATTTGAACAGGTATAATATATAGGTATAAACAACTCATTTTGCACTAGTGATAGTTATAATATTATTATTTATTTTAATATTATTATTAGGATTGTATTATTATTATTATATAATTATTATTCAATTTGCAACGGCCAAACAATGATCATGTTTCAACCTGGGACCATTTTCAAATTAAGTTCAAACTTCAGGGTCCAAAAACATTTTTTTTTCATTTTTCGTCCCAACGCTAGTTTTTTTTTATAAAAAAATTTAAATAAGACATGGTATGCCATTTGTTGTTTTTAATGTGGTCCAAAAATAAGGACTAAAAACAATGACTTTAAAAGTAGAGAAACCAAACAATGACCAAGTTTTGAACATGGACCATTTCCAAATTTAGGACAAACTTGAGGGACAAAAAGCATATTTTTTCCTATATTTATTATGGACTATGATACTTTGACAAACTTTTTTTTATAAAGTTAGCTTTTTAGCACACAATAAAGCTTTTTCTTCTCTTTCCAAATCACATCAAACATTTCTTTAATTCATTGAGGCGCTGTCAAGTATACACTGTCAAAAGTTTGTCAACAAAAGTTTGTTAAAAAATAATTTTCCATTTATTATAGTACAATAAAGGTAAGTAACACGACTCATTATTTATTATTATAGAATAGTGCAATGAAAGTATGCACTTATTTTACCAAACATTCTTATAAGGATATTAGTTGAAAATTAAAGTGTTAAGTGTTATGAATTAATGGTCGTCCATTGATTTACAATTACTCATATGATTGATAATCATATAATTCATCACTCTTTATGTAATATTTTGTATTTACTATTTGATTTTATATCCTTTCTGGGTTACCATGTTGTATCTATAAATAAGACTCGTCCTATCAGTAATAAGACATACATACAAACAGAAGCTACTCCCTACTCTCTCATTCTCTATTCTCCCTCTCCTTTTCTCTCTCTCTCTCTCTCTCTCTCTCTCTCTCTCTCTCTCTCTCTTTCTCTCTCTCTCTCCTCTTCTCTCTCTCTCTCTCTCTCTCTCTCTCTCTCTCTCTCTCTCTCTCTCTCTCTCTCTCTCTCTCTTTCTCTTATTACCTTTATTTTATAACACGTTATCATCACGAGGGTTATCCAACTGAACGTGAAGGCATTTTTTTTCTCCCTAAGAACAACGCTCTACATTCCTTAACCGGGGTTCTTTCTAATCTTTTTCTCATTCACAAACTTTATCTTATATTTTTTTTGTGATGATAATTGTTTGATTTTTTTCTTCTTCTCTGTCTTATTATTATTATTATTATTATTATTATTTGATTTCAGTAATTTCATACATGAAATTTGATTATATTAATATTTTATGGCTAGTTCTAAAACATGTCAAATCTTGCAAAGCTTGAATTTGCGACCTTTGATATTTCGAGGAAGAATTATTTATCATGGATTTTATATGCTGAAATTCATCTAGATGCGAAGGGTCTGGGTGATGCTATTAAAGAAAGAAATAAAGCATTTTTGAGCAACTAATTTGTTCCTACGAGAACAATATTGTGAATAGAGATTTCACAAATATTATGAATTTATTTCATACCTTTGTATGGCTGGACAAAGCAATAAAGCTTTTGATGAAAAATCATGAGATCCGCCTAATCTGCTCCATTCCCAGAAGTGAATGCAGCAATAATATTATGAATTTATTTCATGCATTTGTATGGCTGAACAAAGCAATGAGCTTTTGATAGAAAATCATGAAGTATGTCCAATAGGTTCTTGGTTCTGCTCCATTCCCAAAAGTGAATGCAGCAACATTTGATTTATATTTTCATGATCGTGGTCGTGATATTAATTATGGACATGGTTATAAAGAAAATTTCAAAGACACATTTTTGTCACCAGAAGTGGCATAATATTATGAAAAATAGAAAAGGAAAATGTGAAAATATTGACAAAAAAAATGATCAAAGTTATATTATCATTACAGTGGTAAAAGTCATTTGAGTTGTACTTATTGTACACCAAAGCATCTTACAAATAACGAAAAGAACAAAGAAACACATTTTGCTTATGAAGATGGTGATTCTGATTATGGCCATATGGATACTACTCATCTCGATATTGGTGATTTCTTTTCTAAACCCAACGGAAGCATTAATCACCTTATTGGTGATGGGAGTGTTAGAAAATAGTTTTATTTATTTTATATTATGTTATTAAATTTTAAGACAATGTTTTATATTTAATTCATGTTGCTTTTTTTATGTATAAGTTTTTATGTTTTTATGAATAAAATCCTCTATTTTTATTTTTTTCTTCTCCTCTTACAAAGTAATCTCTAATATTGATATTTATGTTTATATAGAGAATGAATATTGGCATTAACACCAATAGGAGGATCTGTGCCATGCTGATAGTGCAACAACTCATACAATTCTCAAGAGTAATAAATTTTTCTCTTGTTTGGTAATGCGAGAAGTCAATGTTAGTACTATTTCTGGTACTACAAATATAATTGAAGGCTTTAGAAGAGCTAGTATACTTCTACCAAGAGGTACAAGATTGCATATTAAAAATGCATTTTATTCTCCTAAGTCCAATAGAAACTTATTAAGTTTCAAGGATATTCGTCTAAATGGATATCATATTGAGACAAATAATGAAGGAGATATTGAATATCTTTATATCACTCGAATTGAGTCAAATAAAAAATGTGTTTTGGAGAAATTATCAGCCTTCTCTTATGGCTTGTACTACACATATATTAATGTGATTGAGACGCATGTCATTGTAAGCCAGAAGCTTACAAATAAGAATGAATTTCTTGTTTAGCATGATCATTTGGGTCATCTTGGATATATCATGATGCGAAAAATAGCTGAAAACTCATGTGGGCATCCACTTAAAAAGTCAAAAACTTCTTCAGTCCAATGATTTCTCATGTATTGCATGTTCGTAGGGAAAGTTGATAATAAGACCATCACCAGAAAAAATTAGAAATGAGTCAATCTCATTTTTAGAACGGATATAAGGTGATATTTGTGGTCCAATACACCCACCATGTGGATCATTTAGATATTTTATGGTATTAATTGATGCATCCATTAGATGGTCACATATTTGTTTACTATCAACTCGAAATCAAGCATTTGCTAAGTTATTAGCACAATTGATCAAGTTAAGAGCTCACTTCCCATATTATCCAATTAAGAAAATTCGTCTTGATAATGCTGATGAATTTACATTTCATGCTTTTAATGAATATTGTATGTCAATTGGAATTGAAGTTGAACATCCAGTAGCACATGTTCATACTCAAAATGGACTTGCAGAATCATTGATAAAACGTCTAAAACTAAATGCAAGACCTTTACTTATGAAAACTAATCTTCCAATGACTATTTGGGGATATGCAATTCTGCATGCTACAGTATTGATTCGCATCAGACCAACAAGTTATCACAAATACTCTCCTCTACAGTTGGTTTTTGGTCAGCAACCTAATATTTCTCATTTAAGAATTTTTGGGTGTGCTATATATGTCCCAATTTCCCCATCAAAAAGGACTATGATGGGTCTTCAAAGACGTTTGGGAATATATGTTGGATATGATTCTCCATCGATAATAAAATATCTTGAACCATCAACACGTGACTTATTTACAGCTCGTTTTGTTAATAGTCATTTTGATGAATAAGTTTTTCCAACGTTAGGGGGAGAAGGAAAGAAACTGGAAAAGGATATTGGTTGGATTGAATTAACATTATCTCATCTTGATCTTATACAAAAGAGTGTGAACTAGAAGTTCAACGGATAATTCATTTACAAAAATTGGTCAACCAATTACCATATGCTTTTACTAACACAAAAAGGGTAACTAAGTCACATATACCCGTTGCTAATGCTCCAATCAGAATTGATATTCTTGTTGGAGAATCTAATATAGCAAATGAATCTCAAACACGCCTGAAGCGTGGTAGGCCTGTCGGTTCCAAAGATAAAAATCCTCGGATGAGAAAAAGGGAAAAAAAGGCAAGATGGCTTAATCGAGGGGGTAAAAATATTCTTTTGACATAATTAATGATTCGGTTTCAGAAGAACCTCAGGTACCTGAAATGGTTGAAAATAATGAGATCTCAATAAATTATGTCATGAATAATAAAATATGGAACCGAAATAAAGTCAATATTGACGAGGTTTTTGCATATAATGTAGCAAAGGATGTTATAAGTGACAATGAGGATAAAAAACCGATGACAATTGAAGATTATCAGCAAAGAAATGATTGGCCAAAATGGAAAGATGCAATCCAAGCAGAATTAGATTCGCTTGCTAAATGAAAGATTTTTGGACCTGTAGTTCGCACACCTGAAGGTGTAAAACCTATTGGGTACAAATAGGTTTTTGTACAAAAACGAAATGAGAATTGTGAAATTGCTAGATATAAAGCACGGTTAGTTGCTCAAGGTTTTTCACAAAGACCTGATATTGATTTTGAGGAGACATATTCTCCAGTGTTGGATGTAACAACATTTAAATATTTAATTATCCTTGTTGCACAAGAAGGTCTGAATTTACACCTCATGAATGTTGTTATAGCCTATTTGTATGGCTCTTTGGATAATGATATTTATATGAAACTCCCTGAAGGATTTAATTTGCCCAACAAAGCAAATTCTAAAGAGGATTATTCAATAAAATTGAATAAGTCCCTTTATGGATTGAAACAATCAGGACGTATGTGGTACAACCGTCTTAGTGAGTACTTGTGAAAGGAAGGATATAAAAATGACCCTATTTGTTCTTGTATTTATATGAAAAGATTCGAGAATGAATTTGTCATAATTGCTATTTATGTAGATGACATAAACATAGTTGGAACTCCTTATGAGCTCATAAAGGCAATTGATTGTTTAAAGAAAGAATTTGAGATGAATGATCTTGGAAAGACAAAGTTTTGTTGGGGATTACAAATTGAGTATTTAAACAAAGGTGTTTTTGTACATCAAGAAGCTTATATAATGAAAGTGCTTAAAAAGTTCTATATGGACAAATCACATCATTATGTTCTCCAATGGCGGTGAGGTCATTAGATGTTGATAAAGACCCTTTTAGACCTCAAGAAAAAGATGAAGAACTACTTGGTCCTGAAGGACCATATCTTAGTGTTATAGGATCACTAATGTATCTTTCTAATTATACTCGACCTGATATAACATTTGTTGTAAATTTGTTAGCAAGATATAGTTCTTCACCTACAAGAAGACATTGGAATGGAGTAAAACAAATACTTCGTTACCTTAAGGGCACTATGAATATAGGCTTATTTTACACAAATGATTCAAAATTAGATCTAATGGGTTATGCAAATGCAGGTTATTTATCAGATCCTCATAATGGTCGATCACAAACATGATATTTGTTCACATGTGGTGGCACAACGATTTCTGGCGATCTGTGAAACAAACAATAACAATAACATCATCAAATCATGCAGAAATCTTAGCATTACATGAGGCAAGTCGTAAATGTGTTTAGTGAAGGTCTATAATTCAACATGTGTGACAAATTTGTGGTTTATCCTTGGAAAAAATGAAACCAACAACCATATATGAAAACAATAGTGCATGCATTACTCAATTGAAAGAATGATATATTAAATGAGATAGAACAAAACATATTCTTCCAAAATTCTTTTTCACTCATGATCTTCAAAGAAATGGTGACATAGAGATCCAAAAGATTCGCTCATGTGAAAATCTAGCAGATTTGTTTACAAAGTCTTTGCCAAGGAGAACTTTTGAGCAATCGGTTCACAAGATTGGACTCTATCACCTTGATGATGTAAGTTTACATGAGGAGGAGAAATAAAATATGTAAAGAACAATATTATATAGAATGATATACTCTTTTTCCTTTACTAGGTTTTGATTCCAAAGGGTTTTTCCTAGTAAAGTTTTAACGAAGCACATTCTTTTATCAATGTGGACACCCAAGGGGGAGTGTTATGAATTAATGGTCGTCCATTAATTTGATACAATTACTCATATGATTGATACTCATATGATTCATTACTCTTTATGTAATATTTTGTATTAACTATTTGATTTATATTCTTTCTGAGTTACCCGAAGTTGTTTCCTACTCTCTCATTCTCTATTATTCCTCTCCTTCTTCTCTCTCTTATTAGCTTTATTTTATAATAATATATATAGCTAAACTCTTTGTAATTACTTTAATATTTCAAACACTATATTTCTACATCAAACTTTTTGTTACTCCAATCTTTTGAACAATAAAATATACTTTTTCCTTTCAACTATAAAAAAGAAAATGAAACATAAATAAAGAGACTCAAACACTATTATTCTACGTCAAACTTTCTTTTTGTTACTTCAATCTTTTGAACAATAAATATACATTTTATTTTAAACTATAATAAAAATGAAACATAAATAAAGAGACTCTTGTATATTTAGTGAGTGTGGAACCTATTATTAAATTATAGTAATTGTTTGAACTTTTTTATTTTAGCTTTCCAATTATATTTGGAACATAAAACTAAACACCTAATTAGACTTTTTTTTGTATTATTACTGTTATGTGCAGCTTGGCTTAGATGTGATGCATTACATATTTTTTAATTTAATTTTATACTGTATATTGCATTATAATTAAATTTGAACATTAAATATACTTTTTCTTTTAAACTATAAGAAGTATGAAACATAAATAAACAGACTCATTAAACCCTATTTTTCCATGTCAAACTTTTTGTCACTGCAATCTTTTGAACAATAAATATACATTTGCTTTTAAACTATAAGAAAAATGAAACATGAATAAAGAGACTCTTGTATATTTAGTGAGTGTGGAACCTACTATAAAATTATAGTAATTGTATGGACTTTTGTATTTTAACTTTCCAATTATATTTGGAAATTACATAAAACTAAACACCAAATCAGATATTATTATTATTATGTGCAGCTCGGCTTAGATGTGATGTATTATTACCTATTTTTTAATTCAATTTTATACTGTATATTACATTATAATTAAATTGTATTTTATTTATATTAGTTAGTTTAATATATATTTTTTACTTAAATATGTTTATTTAAAATTGAGAATAAGTAAATTTTATTATCGTTTCTTAACTAAACTTATAAAAAATAGAAGAAAACATAAATATAAAGTATGTAAAAATAATTGTTTAACCCGTCAGATAAATTTGTGACTATCAGGTTGTAATTAGTTAAAAAAAAATCATGTCTGTCACTAAACCTAGGTCACAGCTAAGCACAACCTACAGAACCCATAATATTCCACAGAATTTTGTATAACCATGTTTCAGTCTCTTTTTCCAGAAAACTGTTGGTGATTATGAGGCCATTAGGAGGAGATATTTTTTCCTATCTCTTTCTTCAATTTATTTTTAAACTAATAACAAGTTTATAGGAGTCCGATCCAAGCACAACAATGTCTGTCTGCATAGCGTGTCAGGCATGAGACCATTGTTGGTCCTGCTATTGATGAACAGTGACTCATGAGAGTATTTTATTTCTTCCTCAGGGATTGATTTCTGGAGAATTATTAACAATTTGGTCATTTTATTTTTGTTTGCATTATGATTTACAGATAAAATTGTCTCCAAAGGAACACTGAGTAAACATAGAGATGATGAGACAACACAAGAGTTGCGAGAGCGGAGAAAGATGTTCCAGATCCTAACAAATCTTGGACTCCGGATGAATTAGAGAAAGGAGGTTGTCTCCTGAGGAAATCTTATCCCTTCAGATGTTTTAAGGTACTGATAAAAATATCATCTTGCTTTCATTATCTTGCCCTATTAGTGCTATGTTTTTTTCTCTAAATAAAAAAACCCTTTTGCTTCCATTTTTTTTCACTGTTTCCACTACTCCCTGCATAAATATCAGAAAACAAGAAACAAAATTAGAAAAAAGTGACAATTTTGTTTGTATGTGAAAACAGGGAATACGAACAGAAGGTTTTCTCTGAACCTATCATGTCCTAAAATATGTTATCAGATTGTTTATTTTAATTAGTTGATTACCTGAAACCGAAGCTTAAGTGGATAAATTTAAAATCACTTTGCACATTTTTTGGATGAGCCGGTGAATGAAGATTTAGATCTCGTTTACCTTTGAAACTATCCTATCTCTGTAGAGGACACCAATTTTATGAGCTTGCAGATTTTACTAAAAAAATTATGATTACCTTATATTTTCCAGTCTTGATATTTAGAAAATTTTTGTGTGCAATAAACTTGTATTGGTTTCATCTTAAATGAGGAGCACTTGTTGCTAGCTAGTTATTTTTTTTAGTAATCTTAAGTGTCACCACGGCCCATGGTCAATCATACTTTTTTAAGCTTCATTGGGTACTGATACTGAGTGTTGGACGATGAAGTGATTAAACCAAGAGAACGTTGACCCTACTATTCTCCAAATACCCATGTTATCCAACAGTTCCCCTTTCCTTATAAGAACAAGTACTTTGGTTAGTATTATGCATGATTTAATAGTAGGCAATGTTTAGGCATCTGAGACTGATCTGTAATATTTATGCATATAACTATGTTATATAAGCTCCAGAACTGATATCATTGTGGAGATCATGTAACTCGTGAAAAGCTAAAAAGATAAGAAAGAAAAACCAACACTGTAGGAACTTTGATGACCTGTTACCTTCCACCCCAAAACTAACCTTACTTTTTTGTTCTCCTTTCTCATCCACCACTACACTTTATACTGCCCTCCTCGCTGAATTCTCCTCTGGTTAATTCTCTTTCTGCTACCTGTGCATCTGCACGCCCAGAATGAATATTCATCTTGATTTCCTCCTGACCCTTGAGGCAGCAGTCTCTGTTTCTCTCCTTATTTCAACTACAGTATTATACTTGTGAAAGGTTGATCAAGAAATAATTTATTAGAGCTTCCATGGTGCACAAGTGAATCTTTATGGGAGTTTTATTTAATTGATAGATTGTGCTGTGCAGAACTATACAGCTGGAAATCCTGCTCCTGTGTTGTATGTTAAGGATTTGGCAAAAGATGTGATTGCTGATGACTTCTATTATATACTTGGTAAGCTATCAACACTTTTAGTGAATTCAGGTCTTGTTTTATACTTATCACATGCAATTTGAATGTTTTGCAATCCCCAAAGGAAACATGATATAATGAAAAATAACAAAACTAAATACTTTTAAATTTTCATAATATTGTGTGGATGTTATGTAACATCCATAGTTTACTTTAGTTTACTGTTATTGCTACAGGGTCTTTGTTTGGAAGTGTTGGGGCTGCTAAGTCTGCTTTCCAAGTCAAGCTAATGCAGGTAGGACATTAACATTCTGTAACCAACTATTTTCTGTTGAGGCTATGTAAAAATAGATCCAAAATAAATATTTGCTATTGCTTATGTGATCCAGTTTATTAACATATCCGCTCAGGGTTACATGGTTGAAGGTTGACTCAACTAACCTGCATTATATATTAGTGAAGATCTTGTAGTAGCATATCTGTGAAACTGAAATTGATAGCTAGTTTTCAACTTCAGGAAGGACGAATGAGGGGTCAAGCATTTCTGACATTCCCCTGGTATGTTTTTAGCAGGAGATTGGTTGTGTTTTTTTTAATTGTTTTAATCAAGACGATTTTGTTTTCAGATTTTTATTTCCTTTTGTATTGCAGTTTAATTTTCTTTTCGTTACAAAATTCTTGCAGTTTTTTTCTACATTTTACTGTAGCATGTAGTGTTTGGCATGCTAATAATATTCTTAAATTTCAATGACTGTCCCAGTATAAAAGTTTTTGATCAAGTTATCTCGTTTTTTGTATTTCATATTACTGTTTTTGCAGAATCGGGTGAATGGATATGTATTAAAAGGAAAGCCAATGATTATACAGTTTGGTCGAAATCCTGCTGCTGGTAAGGCTTGATTGAGTGCATGAGTTGATGTATAGCAGATGACTAATGACGCGTTCTTATTTCACTCATGGCGAGAGGACCCTGCACTACCCACTCAGACCACAACATTCAGCAATGACAGTGATATGATGCTTGCACGTATATTCTCCTTGGGCTTATGGATGCTATGTGAATCTAGACTTCACATTGTTGGCAATAGGAGTTGTGAATGCAGACCAACATAATTTTAAATGCCTACCGACGTTGGCATTGGGAATGGTTTATTAAATATATGATTTCTTGGTTTGTTTTCTGCTCTGGAAGCAAAAGTATAGGGAGCTTGGATCCTGAAAACGTTGCACAATTATGGTCAACGACAATTGGTATGGCTCCGACATTGTGGATATATATCAGGTCTAATAAATTTTTCGTTATGCAGCTTGCCATTGCCAAATGGCAACATTCCTGTAAGGAGATATATACATGTATCACATTGTCTAAAATATGTGTTGTGTTCCACAGGTTCTCTAAGGCAGAACTGCAGTTCCTAGCTTTGCTGCCAAAACTTAGGCGTAATGTAAGGGTCATTGCTGAATGTGGAAACTGGTAAACCTAACTTTTTAAACCTCTAGTTATTGTAGTTAGATTTTTTAGTTTTTCCTTTGTTGTTATTGCTGTTTGTCTATCGAAACTATCAGTGCATTTTGCTGTAAAGTTTGTGCTTGAGAACTTGAATTTGTCGAAGAAGGTTTTGATAAATTCGTTAGAACAACATGAAACATAGTGCAAAACATTCATTTGGTTTTAACTAAAGTTTAAAACTAAGGAGAACAGAGCAGATTATAACATTGTTGCATCCATTCTACAACAACACAGACACCCAAAATGCTTCTTAGATTATCAACTTTATATTTCTTTGCTTCCTGTTTCATATTAGTCACAAGAGAAAGTTTATGCAGAAGCCACTAAAAGAATTTACAGGACTAACTACCGGTTAGGAGGCTTAGTGGTGCTTCAATGTTACTTATCATTCCCTATTTCAAACCATTAACTATCAAGTACAAATGTTCATTTTCCATGTGAAAATAGTGAAAACTTGGTATAGGCTAAATTCCCCATGTGTAGAAAATACACATAGGGTAATACTTAGTGGTGCTTCAGTGTTACTTATCATTCCCTATTTCCAACCATTAACTATCAAGTACAAATATTCATTTTCCATGTGAAAATAGTGAAAACTTGGTATAGGCTTAATTCCCCTTGTGTAGAAAATAAACATAGGGTAATACTTATTTATAATGAAGAATAATACCGGAAAATATTGGCTAAGCCCAATATCTAATATTGCTCCTCAAGTTGGTGCATATTAATCGTATGTACAAAGCTGGTTACAAATATAATCAATTGTAGATCTTCATAGAGGCTTAGTGAAAATAAATGCTAACTGATCTCTTGAATTAACAAACCCAATCTTGGTGTCTTCAAATACAATCTTTTCTTGAATAAACTGAAAGTCAACCTCGATGTGCTTGGTCCTTTCATGAAACACAAGATTAGAGCTATTATGAAGAGTAATCTGATCGTCATATATAAGTGTCATTTGAGTGACATCTCCAGATTGCAACTCTTTAAGTAATTATTTAAGCCAAACAAGTTCACAAGTCGCTGAGGCCATAGCTCTATATTTTGCTTTTGCACTAGATTTTGCCACAACATTTTGTTTCTTTCTCTTCTAACAAATCAAGTTACCTCCAATGGGAACACAATATTCATAAGTAAATCTTGTATCAGAAGGAGATTCTACTCAATTAGCATCTGAATAATAGAATGTTTTAGTATGATAATTGTGACCATATGACAAACCTTTTTCAGGAGATCCTTTAATATACTTTAGTGTACGAATGATTGTCTTCCAATGATTTGCACATGGGGAATTAAGAAATTGACTTACCACATGTAATCTTTTGTACTTCTTAGAATCTGAGAAGGACTTCCCCTGATTGGGCAAGAGTTTGGTATTGGGATCTATGTGTGTGCCAACAGATTTTGAGTTCATCAACCTCGTTTCCTCCAAAATATTTAATGCATACTTTCTTTGAGATATAAAAATACCCTTGTTGGATTATGCTACCTCAATTTCCAATAAATATCTGAGTATGCCAAGATCTTTGGTCTGAAAGTGGTGACAAAGGTGTTGTTTCATGTTGGAGATGCCTTGATGGTCACTGCATGTAAGAATAATATCATCAACATATACTATTAAATAGATACACTCAACACTTGAGTGAAGATAAAAAGATGATTTGTCTCACTGTGAGTCATACCAAACTGTTGAACAACATTGCTAAATGTTCCAAACCAAGCCCTAGGAGACTATTTTAGGCAATATAAAGTGTTAGAAGTCTCACATCGACTAGAGATAAGGTCAATTTACCATATACAAGCGGGTGCAAGGTATGGATTTCATGATTGATATGGATAGTGCTCCGAAGATAAATAGGGCTGAAGCGTTGGTGTATCTTGGCTACTTTATCATATTGTTGTTCAAGAACATTTCTAGCAACAACTATTTGAATTTCTTTAACAAGAGGTTACATGCTCTGAAAGCATTGGCAGGCTGTTATGAGAGTGCCAACATAGCTCCTGTGTTCAAACAGAAGATGGCCTCTCAATTCAAGATAATTCTTGAATCCTATAGAGATTTGTGTAGGCAGGTTATTGACTGTCTTCAGGAGGAGAAGAGCAGAGGAAAAGACGTAGGAATTGTTGCTAACTACATTCTAGATATAATTTCATGGACTGACATGAGTGCTCACAAGTGGATCTATGAATGCCTTATGCTGACAGGCTCACTAGTGTTTTACCATGATGCCGTCAAGGCTGAAATCAAGCCACTATGTCAGGTAATGGACAAAATTGTAAGGTGTAAATATCCCCAACATTTTTTGTACTATGACAGCTTGGAAGATGTTGGAAAGCAGAAGGTCAAGATTTCCACAACTTTTATTTTTTTAAAAGAAGATTCTTATTTTGTTAATTGATTTGAAATAGGACATCAACTTCTATACATAGAGAACTCAGACCCTAAAGTAATATTTTCAAGAGATCTCTAGGATCTTCTAACAATACATTTAATGTCTATCAACAACTTTCAGTATTGCATTTTTAACAACACTCTCCCTCAAGTTAGTGAATGGATATCTATCATTCTAAGCTTACATGTGAGATCATGAAATTGCTCAATGAGAGGAGGAAAAATCCTAAAATGTTCAAGGAAAACGTTTAAAAAAGGGAGTTTAGATACAATCTAAAAATACAGGCAAAAGAACATTTAATTGGATGGCCTAAATATAATTTACTCAAAAATAAAATTCGTTTATTTAATAAATTTTACTTGATTTTTTGTCATGCTTTATAAACCTTAAACCCTAAATACATCATAATCATCCTCTTTGATTTCCTTTCTTGTAAAAAGATAGACACCCCTGTGCATCTGTATTTTATTCTAGTTCTTTGTTGATAAAAGCGATAGAAAGTTGCTAATATGTGTAAGCACATTGCTTAATATATATGCAATTTTGTTGAACAGAACAACAAATATATAGTTATAGTGAAGTAGAGAATGAAACTATTCATTATGATACAGTATTAGCGATCATGTAAAAAGTATAAGACCGAATACATGTACTAATAAAAAAGTATACAATAAATCCACAAAATTAATAAAAGGCAACCAACAAAAATTGGTTTGGTTTTTGTTATGTTCAATCTGAATCACATATAGTTTATATGTTTGGTTCATATGTATTTTTAACCAAAAATCAAATAGAACTGCACTTCAAATATTCCTTGTTGAGTGTAAGTTCACACCACCACCTCAATCCTTACTAGAAAACATGTGCATCCCTATAAGCCCATAAGATGAAGCATATAATCTCTTTAATGATTTAATTGTCATTCCTTAATTCCCAGACCCCTCAATATATGAACAACCCTTCTTAAACCTGAAACCCGGCGAGAATAGCCTTTATTTCAAGCATTTAGTTTATACTCACAATAAACTATGTAGAATTGTTTGTAAACTTCTTCTTTAATCAACAATTAATTATTGTTATACTTCTTTATGGCCTTGTATACTTATTTCTTTTCAATCAATCTCATCTCTTAGTCTCTAAGCAATTATTTTAATAGAATTTTACAAAATTTTATTGTTATTATTTCTCTTAATTACAGTTCATGGACAACGGTGATATTATTAAAGTATAATTGTCGACCTACAGACTTTATTTTTTTTACCAAAATATCTACTGTTCAATTTTTATATTTAAGAAATTTCACATATATCTCATTTATCAAAAACAAAATAAATGAATAAAAATTAAACTGTATTTTATAAGACTTAATTTCATATTTTAAAATTATTGGTCATTGCAAATTATGCACAACGAAATTAAATCTGAGATACACAAAATAGTGTTGAGTAGAAATCAACGAAATCGTTAGTATATAAGAAAAAAAAAAACTAAAAAATTTTTTTTCTTTACATTTTTCATTATAACCAAAATAAACTATTATTAAACTGCAAAAGTATAAAGACAAAGACTTCGTAAGCTTCAAAATATATATTTCATTATATATATACTCAAACTTTTCGTTACTATTTTAATATTTCATACACTGTTTTCCCTACATCAAACTTTTTGTTATTGCTATAATCTTTAAAACAATTCTTCCTTTCAACATGTTTGTACAAGAAATATATTTTTTCTTTTAAACTGAGAAAAATGAAATATAAATAAAGAGACTATTGTATATTCAGAGGATATGGAGCATAATATAAAATTATAGTAATTTCAGTGGACTTTTTTTATTTTTTATTCTTTATTTTAGCTTTCAAATTATATTTTGAAAATTACATAAAACTAAGCACCCAATCACACTTTTTATTATTATTATTGTTATTATTATTATTATTATTATTATTATTATTATTACTGTAATGTGCAGGTTGGCTTAGATGTGATATATTATCTATTTTTTATTTTTGATTTTACACTGTATATTACACTATAATTAAATAATATTTTATTTATATTATTTAGCTTAATATGTTTTTTCACTTTGTAAACTTTAATGTATGTTTCTTTGAAATCAAGTGTAAGTAAATTTTGTTAACATGTTTTAACTAAAATTATAAAAAATACGACAGCACATGAATATCAGATGAAGTTTGAAAACTTTTTCATTTGTGTTATTATAAGTAAAGTATGGAAAAAAATTTGTTGAAGCCCACTGACAAAGCTGTGACCAACTCAGGTTATGAATGATTATGAAGGATCATTATTAATGTCAAACCAGGGTCAGCAGTTTGTACACCGAGGTACAACCCCAATAAGAACCCATCCCGTTCAGGGGTCGTATCCAGTTATAATCAACCAAATTTTATAAACATGTTTTCTCTTAAAAATCTTATCAATGTGGGACTTCTAACCCTGATTATGTGTGTTTCTTTAAACGTACCACCGAAGCATCTGCAAGCTCTTTTGTTCAGTCTCCTATTCCAAAGGACTATTACATCACACTGTCTGTTGATTATGAAGCCATTAGGAGATATCTTTTTATTTAGTCAATTTATTTTTAAACTAATAGCAAGTTTATAGGAGTAATGCGAGCACAAAAATGTGTCTGCACACGAGCATGTCAGGCGTGAAACCGTTGTTGGTCCTGCAATTGATGAAGGTGTGGCTCACGAGTCTGTTGGAGTAAAACCAGCCACCTTGGTTCCAAAAGAAATCCCTGTGATAAAAAAGAACCTTGTGTTAAAGATTTTTCTTTCTTAAAGATTGATTTTTGGAGAATTATTAACAATGATCTCGTCATTTTATTTTAGTTTTTCATTATGATTTACAGATAAGCATTCTCCCCGATGCAACACTAAATAAACATAGAGATGGTGAGACAACACAGAAGTTGCTAGAGCCTGAAAAAGATGTTCGAGAACCAAGCAAATTTTTGACTACAGATGAATCAGAGAGACAAAAGTTGCCTACTGAGAAATCTTATCCCTTCCAATTTTTAAGGTTCTGATAAAAATATCTGAGCCGGTGAACGAAGATTTAGAATCCACGATTCACATTGTTGGTAAGTTTGAAGCAAGGAAGGCAGATTGAAGGTGCAGTCTATGAGACAGTACTTTTGAGGTGCCTTGAAATACATTTAACCACAGTGAGTCTAGAGGTCACGCCATAAACCGACAAACTTTGTTGACTACAAAGGTAATTTCAGGTCTAGTGAGAGTAGTATATTGCAATGCCACCGACCACAGAATGGAGAGTAGGATGTTGAAAAAGATCTACCATGTGTTTAGAATTTGCAATTGGACCCTCCAGAAGTTAATTAAAGATTAGAAGCATTGCCACCAAGTGCCAAAGGGTTGGGGTGTGGATACTTGAAGCCAAGGTGTGAGGATTATGGCACTACTTCTTTACTTGTTTTTGATTAAGAATTTACTAAAACATAATTACAGGATAGAAGCCACAGTCATCTTTTGATCAAGTTTTTTCGCATTTGTTTTTTTTTTTTTTTTATGAAGTAAGTCTGTGATGTAATCATATGTTGCTATATAGTTAAAGTAAATTATCATTTGATCCTCAAACTATCACATTAAACTCTTCCATTGAATTACCGCATAACAGGGGGGGATGCTATCATTGTTATGTGTTCCCTGAACTAAAGTACTGGTGTAAAATATGTATTGTCTTCCTCTATAAGGCAGAACTGCAGTTCCTAGCTTTGGTGCCAAAACTTAGGCCTAATGTGAGGGTCATTACTGAATGTGGTAACTGGTAAAGCTAACTTTTTGAACCTTTAGTTATTGTTGTTAGATTTATAGTTTTTCCTTTGCTGTTATTTTTGTTTGTGTCTAGAAACTATCAGTGCTTTCTGCTGTGAAACTTGTGCCTGAGAACTTGAATTTGTCTAACTAAGAAGGTTTTGATAAACTGTCAGAACGGCATGAAACATAGTGTATAACATTCATTTGGTTTTAAATAAATGTAGAACTAAGAAGAACAGAAGAGATAATAACACTGTTGCATCCATTCTGCCACAACACACCCCAAATGCTTCTTAGATTTTGACCTGTATATTGCTTTGCTGCCTATTTGATATCTGTCGCAGGAGAAAGTTTATGTGGGAGCCACTGAAAGAAATTGCAGGACTAACTACCAGTGAGAAAGCTGAGTGGTGCTTCAGTGTTACTTATGATTCGCTATTTCCAGCCCTCAACAATCAGGTACAAATATTCATTTTACCTTCTCCAATTTAAGGCTTTGCATTGCTTAAGTGACAAAAGAAAGGAAGGGATAGAGATACAAATTATAAATTTGGAAAATTTATGAAGTAAAGCGTGATGCAAAAATGTAAGACTTAAATCGACTGTATATCTATATTTTCATTCAACCACCCGTTTTGATGAGTGTGGGGACATATAAGTCTACAAAAATTACCATCAGTAGTTAAAGAATTAGTGAATGGTCACTATTATCCACCTCAATCACAGAGAGTGTTTTGGATTTTAGTATTAATTGCAACTCAATCACAAATTTAAAGGATTGGAAAACAAGGAGTATTTCAACTTTAGATTTGATACAAAAAATCCAAGTAAACCTGAAAGAAGTATAAATAAAAGACACAGTATTTATAACTATCATATGAGGTAATATGAGAAAGTCTCCATAGATTACTGAATATAAATTCTAAAGGAGAATAGATAGTATCAACACCATAAGAAGGCAGTCTATATGACTTTCCTCCGCAACAAGAACAAAATTGATGGTAATTTTATTAGATGGAGAAATTCTATAGTGACTCATGACAAGCACAATGCATGGCTATTTTGATGGCAGACTCTAGTATGCCACAAGCTTCCAATATAATAGATGGTGATGTGAAGTGTTGGAAGTCTCACATCGATTAGAGATAAGACCAATTTATAGTATATAAGTACGTGCAAACTTTTTTTCACAACCTGATTTTGTATGGTGGAGTTAAACTTAAAGTTCACTTCTTAATATTGTGTAAAAGCTATGGTTTAGATAGAGTCTATCATAGTGATATTTTTGCTTTATAACAATTCTTTTCTTCGACATGTTTGTACAAGAAATATATTTTTTCCTTTAAACTAAAAAAAATGAAATATAAATAAAGAGATTATTGTATATCTAGAGGATGTGAACCATAAGATAAAATTATAGCAATTTCAATGCACTTTTTATTTTAATTCTTTATTTTAGCTTTAAAATTATATCTTGAAAATTACATAAAGCTAAGCACCCAATCACACCTTTTTATTATTATTATTATTATTATTATTATTATTGTAATCACACCGTATATTACATTATAATTAAATTATATATTTTTTATATTATTTAGCTTAATATATTTTTTTTCACTTTATGATTCTTTGAAATTGAGCGTAAGTAAATTTTGTTAACGTTTTTTAACTAAAATTATAACAAATACATGAATATCAGATTAAGTTTGAAAATTTTTTCATTTATTTTATTATTAGTGAAGTATGGAAAAAAATTTTGTTTAAAGCCCACTGACAAAGCTGTGACCAACTCAGGTTATGAACGATTATGAAGGATCATTATTAATGTCAAACCAGGGTCAGCAGTTTGTACTGCCGAGGTACAACCCCTTTAAGAACCCATCCCGTTCAGGGGTCGTATCGAGTTATAATCAACCAAATTTTATAAACATGTTTTCTCTTAAAAATCTTATCAATGTGGGACTTCTAACCCTGATTATGTGTGTTTCCTTAAACGTACCACCGAAGCATCTGCAAGCTCTTTTGTTCAGTCTCCTATTCCAAAGGACTATTACATCACACTGTCTGTTGATTATGATGCCATTAGGAGATATCTTTTTCCTATCTCTTTAGTTAATTTATTTTTAAACTAATAACAACCTTATAGGAGTACGACCCAAGCACATAAATGTCTGGAGAAAAGTGTGGCAGACGTGAGACCATTGTTGGGCCTGCTACTGATAAAGGTGTGGCTCATGAGTCTGTTGGAGAAAAACCAGCCACCCTGGTTCCAAAAGAAATCCCTGTGATAAAAAAGTACCTTGTGTTAACGGTATTTCTCTCTTAGAGATTGATTTTTGGAGAATTATTAACAATGATTTCATCATTTTATTTTAGTTTTTCATTATGATTTACAAATAAACATTCTTCTGATATGTTATCAAAAGAAAACACCTGCAGAGAGGAAAAATAGAAGGAGTAGAGAAACAGAAAAATAGAGGAGCGGAGAAGATAGAGAGAGAAGACAATATGAAGTTTGTTATTATTATTCTCCTCTAGAAGGGAAAATCTCTACTAGATATAGTTTGTTAAGCATAACAAACCAAAAAAAAAAAAGACTATTTTTTACGCTTATCTTGATCAGTAACAAAATCCTTCATCCAATTGGACTTTTTCTTCTTTCTATTGGGTTTCTCATAGCCTTGCTTATTATTGTACTGCTCCTCATTTCCATGGGTCATATCGTCCCCTTCCTGGTGACTAAATGTCTTTCCCTCAAGGTGTAAATCAGAATAATCATGCAATAATTCAGTCAACAACTCCCAAGTAGAGTCTTTAGGATAGAGACCTTGCCACTGAACTAAAACATACTCTCTTGGTGGGTGGCCTTCAATTTTAGAAGCCAGTATAGCAGTAGGTACAACTTGAGGTTTGTTTTCAATATATAAGGGGGGTAACCAAAGCTTAAATTTGGAAGTATGGAAAACTGGGTGAATTTTAGAACCTTGAGGCAGATTCAACTCAAAGGCATTGTCACCAATGCATTTGATAATACGGTATGGCCCATAAAAAGGATGTGGAATACGGTGTCTGCCAGCATAAGCCTTCATGTTGTTTTGAGCTTTAAGCAAATTAGCTTTTAACTTGGCCAAAATTTGATCTTGAATATTTAATTCTTGCTCCATAGCATCTATCGTACTAGACCCAACAATGTTTGAGGTAACGAAGGAGGTGACTTCCCATATACTACTTGATAAGGACTCATTCCAGCTGAAGTTTGACAGGCTGAATTACATTGTCATTCAGCCTAATGCAAAAACTTACCCTATTGAGAGGGTTAATGATGCATAAAGGCATGAAGGTACTGCAGTAGTATGCGATTAACAACTTTAGTTAGGTCAATTCCTTATGGATGATAAGCACTAGTCATGCGTAACTTGGTTCCATTGAGCTTGAACAATTCCTGCCAAAAGTGATTGATCTGTCTTATATGCTTCGTGCACCTTCACAAAAATGTCAAATGAGGAATAGTGATGCCAAAAAATTGCCCAGTTGAGTCTAGTACTCTTGAGAGTGCATCTGCCACTTAATTGGAACCCTAAGCTTTGTACTGAATATCATAGTTGTAGCCTAAGTTTTGAGAGGTTGTATTGTTGTTCACGGGTTTGGATCACTTGCGTCATTAACTCTCGTAAGCTTCGTTGGTCAGTGTAGATGGTGAATCGTTGCCCCAATAGATAGGTTCGCCACTTCTTGACTACCTCTGTAACAACATGGAATTCTCGAACATAGGTTGAAGCATTAAGAAGCTTAGGGCAAAACTTCATACTAAAAAACTAGTTGGGTGCCCATCTGGCTGTAACACAACACCCATTCCCACCTTTGATGCATTTGTTTCTAGAATGAAATCCTATTGAAAATCCGACAAACGCAAAATCGGGGTAGACACCATGGCCTGTTTAAGTTGCTCAAAAGCCTCTTGAGCTTTTGCTGTCCACACGAAACCATCCTTCTTCAATAAATCTATTAAGGGGAAACACTATAGAAGCATATCCACAAATGAATTTCCTATAGAAACCTGTAAGGCCAAGAAAACCTCGAAGTTGTTTAATATTGGTAGGGACAGGCCAAGCAATCATGACTTTCAACTTTTTAGGATCAGCCTCAACTCCATTTGGGAGATAATATGACCAAGGTATTCTATAGTAACATAGGCAAACGTGCACTTTGTTTTCTTCAAAAAAAAAATTATTAGTCAATAAACAATAAGAAATTGCTGTGAAGTGTAGTAAGTGCTCATCAACCATCTTGCTATAAATTAGAATGTCATCAAAGAGAACTATGACAAACCACCCAAGATAAGGTTGGAAGATTTCATTCATTGTGGCTTGAAATGTTGCAAGCGCATTGCATAGCCCAAATGACATTACAAGAAACTCGTAATGGCCTTCATGAGTCCGAAAAGTTGTCTTATGAATGTTTGTCTTATGCATTCTGATTTGGTGATATCCTGAACACAAGTCAAGTTTGCTAAACTAACGTGTCCCATGGAGCTCATCTAGTAACTCGTTAATGGATGGAATTGAAAAACAATCCTTGTTGGTTATAGCATTAAGAGCTCGATAGTCAACACAAAAACCGCCAATTTTTGTCTTTTTTTTCAAACTAACAAGACTAGGGAAGAATAAGGGTTGTAGCTTCTTTGAACTAACCTTGTTTCCATCATTTCTCTAATCAATCTTTCAATTTCTTGCTTTTGAAAATGAGGATATCGATAAGACTGCACATTCACTAGGTTAGATCCTTGTAAGATGGGAATTTTGTGCTCCGTGCGGTGGGAGGGGGGAAGGTCGTTACACAAATTAGTTTATCAAAGCAGGCACTAGTTTTGGGTAAAGTTAGGAATTCGATACTGAAGGTGAATAGGGAATGACTTGAAGATGGAATATTTCAGCAATAGCATCCATTGAGGCTAGGCATTGAAAATGGGCTACAATAGCCTTAATGGGTTGCGGTTTAGGTTGGCCTCTAAATTGGATTACGTTCACATTCTTTTATAAACTTCATCGTCAATGTCTCGAAATCCGTCAACACACACCCAAGAGATTTAAGCCATTGCATTCCCAAAACTAAAGTAGCCCCACTAAGTGGTAGAACGAATAAATCAACGTGGAATTTTTGGGAATCAATTTTGAGACTTACATTGAGGCATTAAGCATAACATTGAAGATCTTCCTCGCTACCAACCAACATTGAAAAGGGTTGGGTCAGGTATAGCCGCAAGCCCAAAAATTTTACCACCTTGGACAAAATTATGGTTACTCTCACAATCCACTAAAATGTTAACGGTTAATCTGCCAATGATACCAGGGTTTATGGAGCAGTTTGACCCATTAGGGTATGAATGTTGATGTGTGCGTCTAGAGATTCAAGTGTACTATGTGGGTCTGGATCTAAGTTTGAACTCGGTTAACTTGAAGATTCAAATGTTCTAGCAAATGGTTAAGCTCATCATCTATGGAAGGAATCTGTGGAGCTGCTATCAACAAATTAAATTGTTTTTTACAACGATGACCACAAGCATATTTTTCATCATAATAGTAACAAAGTCCCTTCTTTCGCCTTGCTTGCAAATTTACTTAACTTGTGAACTGGAGTCACAACTCTTAGAAGAAGAGTTACTCAACTATGGTGAGGCCAACAAAGGCTTTATGTTGGTTACTGTGGGTAGCATCCAGGTATTGTGGTTTGTAATTGGCGATGCTATGTACCCTAGAATGGGCTTAGCAGTGGTGGACCCCAATTTCAACGTATTGTTGTGATTTTCTCTTGTAATGGAACGAAATTACCTCGTCGTGTTTCCTATTTGAGTCTAGAGATAAAGCAACTAAGATAAAAAGGAGCAGAAAGACCATGCACCCGGTTGGCGAGATTTTCAAATTGTGCCAAGTACTCTCAAATAGAGGTTGCCTATGAGTCAACTTGAACAAGGTACCTTGTGGGTCATCAAAATCTGATGGGGCAAATTGAAGTTCTAAGGCCCTTAGAAAAATTGACCACAACAAAAGTTGCCCATTCGAATGCACCATTGATACCCATTGAGAGCCTCGCCTTCTATATGGAAAGAGGCGATATGCAATTGCTGCTCATCAGCGGTATGATGATAATCAAAAAACTGGTCACCTTGAATATTCAACCTAAAGGATCGTTACCATCAAATCTTGGAACCTTCTGCTTAATGTGAGTAGGCATGGATTTTACTTTGGATTTAGCTAGGTGTTTTCGAGATTTTCTAGGTTGGTGGAGATGGTTCTAATGATGGAGATCAAGGTTTCAAGGGTGGCTGAGTCAAGGGTGCTATAAGATCCAGCCAGGACGCTCTCAATGAAAGCACCAATTGATATGTTATTGAAAGAAAACAGCTAAATAGAGGAAAAATAGAGGGAGAGGGGCAGAGAAGATAGAGAGAGAAGACAATATGAAGTTTGTTATTATTAGTCTCCTCTAGAAAGGAAAATCTCTACTATATATAGTTTGTTAAGCTTAAAAAACCATAGTAAAAAGACAAACTCTATATTTTATGCTTATCCTGGTCAATAACAAAATCCTCCATCTAATTGGGCTTTTTCTTCTTTCTATTGGACTTCCCATAACCTTGCTTGTTATTGTACGCTAAGAGATTTATTTTTGGAGAATTATTAACAACGATATCGTCATTTTACTTTAGTTTTTCCTTATAATTTGCAGATTATCATTCTCTGCGATGCAACACTAAATAAACATAGAGATGATGAGATAATATAAGAGCTGCAAGAGCCAGAAAAAGATGTTCATGATCTAAGCAAATTTTTGGCTCCAGGTGAAGAAGTTCACCAAAGGTAGACATTTGATAAGACTAGGTATGACTAGATTTGTCACCTCATATTTAACTTTTGCATGTCTTCATGAATTGAAAATATCATTGATTGAGCCAGTTCAAGGTGAAAGTGACGAGAGAAATGTTGACATAGCTGGGTCAATTTCAGTTGATCCTATTATAGAGGCATTTAATCTTGATAATATAGTTTTTGATACCAGTGTTGATTATGCACACTTATCATCTAAGGAAGAGCTTGATGGTGATGAAGATGATGATTATGATGATGATGATGATTGAGATGATATGATTAGAGGATTATGCACACTTATGTTTTTGTGATTGAATGAACTTGTGTATTTTGTGTAATTTGAACTTATAAAATAATCATGTGTGTTAAACTAAGTTGTTTTAGAATGATTAAACTTTGTTTACAATTTTCATCAATGGTGAAATTTTGAATTGGTATGGTAGTATATATATTTGTTTTCATATGAAGTAGATTATTACTAGTCTATAGGTTGAGTTTACGAAGTTCTTACGAGCCTACATAGACTCTTGAGTCTGATAACATTGTTTATCACCATCATATTATCACTATCGTAGTTAGTTATGGTTGAAATTGATTCAACTGGATGTTAATAAGGTCTTTATTTTTAAATGGCTTTTTTGAATGAAATTGTTTACATAGTTCAACCACCTGACTTGTTTGTAAATTAAACAAAGATTGCAAGCACTTTGTCAATGATTTAACATATTGTAGCAAACACTTCACCAACTTAGCTTTGTCAACAGTACTTGTGACTCATCTTTATTTATTTGTAAAAAACAATTATAAGTGTTGTATTTAATGATTTATGTTGAACTTATTAAGTCCATTACATCAAAACTTCATGTTTCTTTTTGAAAGAATTGCGACAACTTGACTACTTTCTTGGTCTTGAAGTCAAATACTTGTATGATACATCTCTTATCATGACACAAACCAAATACATAAGAGGTTTACTCCACAAAACGAGTATTATTAAGGCTCTTTCTATTTCTTCTCCAATGGTTATTAATTGATAGGTCTCTAAACATGGAGCTGGTTTGTTTTCTAATCCTACGTTATACAAGTTAGTTGTGGGTGCTCTTCAATAAGTCACCCTAACTCCCCATGAAATTAGTTATGTTGTGAACAAGGTCTGCCAATGCATGGCTTCAAATCTTGACTCTCATTGATCAATTCTTAAGTGTATTTTAAGGTATCTTAAGGGTACAATCTTTCATGGTTTGCATTTTCATCCCGCCTTTCCTGATTCCCCCTTTCATTTAAAAGCCTATTCTGATGTTGATTAGGCTTCAAATATTGATGATAGATGCTCTAGATCAGGAGGCAACCATATTCCTTGGTCCTAACTTAATATCTTTGTGGTCTCGGAAATGACAGGATCCTACTTGAGTACTAAGATTGAGTATGGAAGTTTAGCTCAAACTTTTGTCGAGTTACAAGTATTTTTATTTCACTTTAGTTCTATTTTGTGATAAACAAAGTGCAATTACCATTGCTCATAATCCAATATTTCATAACCGTAGCTCATAATCGTAGCCCAAGCATTTGGAAATTAATGTCTTTTCTGTTAGAGATATGTTATGGCTAAGCCGTTGCAAATGTCATATTCAATTTTTATTCTTGCTATAGACCCCTATTGAACTTTATTGACGTTAGTATCTTAACATTTTTTTTCAAACTAAATTCTTCTACAATTCTATTTAGAGTGTATTTGGATAGAGTATTTTAATGAAGCAATTCATTTTTTTGAAGAATTTAGATTTCTTTGTAATGAAATGTTTTGTTTGGATAGTGAAATTAAAACGCATTTCAAATGCAAGCATTTTTTTTGAAGGATTTCAATTAGCTAAATTAGTAAAAATTCAAATACTTTTAAAATAAGTGGAATTTAAAATTCTTCTCACTCAACCTCATATTCTAGACGACCTGGACGTGCCCGATGATCCGAACGTGCCCGATGACCCGGACGTGCCCGAAGACCCGAACGTGTCCGACAACTCGGACGAGCCCGAGGACTTGGACGAGCCCGATGACTCGGATGGGCCCGACGACTCGGATGTGCTTGACGACCCGGACAGGCCCAACAAATCGGATGTACCCGACGACCCAAACGGGCCTGATGACACAAACAGATCTGACGACCCAAACGGGATCAACGATCCAGACGAGCCCGATGACCCGGACGAACCTGACGACCTAGACAGGCCAGACAACTTGGACGAGCACGATGACTTGGACGGGCACGATGACTTGGACGGGCACGACGACATAAACGAGCCCGACGACCCGAACGAGCCTTCCAAATCATTGGACCCGACGACCCAGACGAGCTTGACGACTCGGACGTGCCCGACGACCCAAAAGTGCGGGACGACGCAGACAGGCTCGATGACGCGGATGAGCCCGACGACCCAAACGGTTCTATCGATCCAAACATGCCCAATGACTCGTACAGGCCAGACTATCTTGACGGGCCTGACGACCCAAACGAACCCGACAGTTTGAAAGGGCTCGTACAAGTTGTGGGGCCCGTTCGAGTCTCGGGCCCGTTTAGGTCGTCGGGCCTGTTCAGGTCGTCGTCGAATGTGTCCAAGTCTTCGGGCCCATCTGAGTCGTCGGGCTTGTCCGGGTCTTCATGTCCATCCTAGTCATTGGACCCGTTTGGGTGTACGTGCCTGTCCAGGTTGTCGAACCCGTCCGGATTGTCGGGCTCATCCAGCTCGTTGGGCCCATCCAGGTCTTTGGGCTCATCCAGCTCGTCGGGCCCGTCCAGGTCTTTAGGCTCATCCAGCTCGTTGGGCCCATCTTGATCGTTGGGCCTGTTTGGATCGTCGGACCCGTCTAGAGCATTGGGCCAATGACCTAGACGAGTTGGACCGGGCCATATTGACGAACTTGACGGCACAATCGTGTATTATGGGCTATCAGGCCTCTAGATCATCGGGCCACCCAGCTTGTCTGGGCTTCCTAGTCGGTCCAGCTCACGTGGGTTGTCGGGTCTAATCAATCCGGTTGCGTAGTTGGGTCTGCCCGACCCACTGGGTTGTCGAGCATGTTTCCAAATTTATCATGAACTCAAAACATAATTAAGCGTAAAATAAATATTGTTAAAATTAAATTTTATCTCACAATAAATTCAATTTTTTTTTCCAATCAAGAAATTGAAATGTAAGGTATTTTAATTTTAATTTCCTTATCCAAACAAGATATTTAAAGAATGAATGGAATTTAATTACAAACAATTCAAATACAAAGCATTTCAATTTCTAAGCATTGTTGAAATGCTCCATCCAAACACAAGGTTAGCGAAAGACTAAATTCTTATCATGTTTTTTATAACTTTGCATGTTGTTTGTTGTTGTATGTATTTTTTTTTTGTCCTGTAGGGCACTGTTCCCACCAATAAATACACAACACTCTACATTAGAATATCGATAAGAATTTCGTTCCTAGGAAACAAAATTAGAGTTTTATTTTTATTTTCAAAATTTTTAGAGAAGTTGAGAAAAAATGTTTTACATTCATATTAGGGTTAAGTATGGGTTTAGACCCTAAACTTTGATCTAAAATTATAATTTGTTCCTATCCAAAATTTCAATACATTTTGGTCTCTAAACTTTAGAAATGAATGGATATAATCTTTTTAACCAATTACATTAACTTTTTTTTTTGTGTCGAACCCGTTTCATGTTAGTATAGGAGTTATCTGTTGGGAAATACATTTGACACAAAAAAAAAGTTAATTTAATTAGGTTAAAAAGACTATATTCATTTATTTTGAAAGTTTAGGACCAAAAATTATCGAAGTTTCGGACGAATTCCAATTTTGGATCAAAATTTAAGGACTAAAACATATTTAACCCTTCATGTAAGGTCCATTAAAAATTGTGTTGTTCTCTCTGCCCTAAATTAAAGGGCTGCCCTTGTAAGTGAGCCTAAGGTCGGCCCAACAGATAAAACCCCTAAGTCTGCCTAACCCTAACACTCTTTCTCATTTTCAGACACCGTTCCTGGTCCTAAGAGCCGCAGCCGTCCTTCTATCTCTACTAGGGTTTGGCACCACCGTGAGCACGCAAGTTCGAACCAGTTCCTTCTTCTCTACGTAAGTGGTCCCTCTCCTGTGTCTATATTTCCACCACAATTACTTTAGGTAACTCATATTTCCGTTGTTGCTTATATTTTTCCAACTCCTTGTGTTGTCCCTCGAGTTATCGCGTTCCGCTGTTTGGGGTCATGGTTTTGTGTTAGTCATTTCCAAGTAGGGAAGCTCTGGCTCATTCTTGTTTTTCGTTTTTCCCTGTCATGCATTTGTTATTTTGAGGTTATATGGTTGGTGTGATGCTATGATAGTTGTGAACGAATGAATATTCTTGGTTTGGACTGGTGTGGGTGGCTGTTGCAGGAAAACAGTGGCGAGACCTGATAATCTCGCCCAAGTGAGCCAGTCTCGCCTAGGCGAGATGAGCAGGGACTCGCCCAGACCATTTTTACGCGAAAGGTCGCTCAGGCGACTAGCTCAATTTTTTAGCGAGCGAGCATCTCGCCCAGGTGAGAGGGGTCTCGCCTAAGCGAGATCCCGCATGAGCTCCTGTTTCCCCTTTTCGAGCCTTCGCCTAGGCGAAGGGGGCTCGCCTGAGCGAGAGCTTCTCGCCTGAGCGAGACCTTTCAGCATGAGCAAAGGGTTGGGCAAGGGTTTGGGTGTTTTGTTGCTCTTGGATGATTTGTATGTGCTTGGGTATGATTGTTATGATGAGAAATATATTATGAATTGTTATGTATGAATGACATGATTCATGAAATGTGAATGATGGATGTGGTGTGAACTTGGCATGTAAACTAAATGAAATGGTTAGTGTTAAAGTGACATGGTGTTGGCATGATCTGAAACCCATAACTATGGTTGGAGAGAAATGGTTGGGTATGGAACCACTGAGAAAGAACTAAAAAAGGGTGAATTATCAAGAGATGGTATGTGATGTGTATATAAATGTGCAATAATATTTATCGATTGATCTGGTATGCTTGGTCCGTGTCAATGCGTAATTCCTTGGAAATTCCTATGTGGGATTTTCGGGTCGTGCTCCAGTGGTCGGAACGTAATTCCATGGCCCCTGTTAGTGGGTGTCCATGGTGGTGCCTCATCTGTATAGCTTGGTAAGGATTCAAGGTAAGGTTGTATCCTGACACTCTAAGGAGTTAGTTAGTCTCACCTAGAGCGGACTGATTCCTGTGGTGAGAGTAGCAGGAGGCCTGAAATTCAATAAGGGCTAACCTTGTGGTGAGGGAAATTGATTCATTATAACACTTGTAACACATAGCTTGGGGGTGAGCAGCTTGGGGGTGAGCAGCTCGGGGGTGAGTAGAGGTATCCACAACAAGTGCAAGCATCCGCTGAATCCGACCAGGTTATATGTATCCGGATGAGTCGAGTCGTGTCTTAGTGTATTGTTTGCAAAGTCATAACATGCTTGGTTGATTCGTGTATATAGGATGGTTAATATATATGTTTGATTGTATGGATGAAATCTTTTGTGCTCTAGCTTACCCTACTTTTATTGTTGTGTGTTCTGTTGTGTGGTACTCTCTTTTGCGATGATCTTTAACTTGTTGGTGTGAGCATATGCGAGGAACACCCGTGGACAACAGGGAGGTGATGGTTCCGCCGCATAGTCCATGTGGTCTGGACTTTAGTTTTTTATGGACTTTTCTTTAGGGTTATGGCCCATGTACTTGTTTGTCCTTGGATATAGATACTTTTTGTAACTTTTTATCCAGCTTTCTTTTGGGCATTGTGGTGTGCCTTGAGTTGTAAAGAGTTGAGTTTTAAACTCCAGAACTGTGCTATTATGTTATCTTTATTGTGACACTTCCTTTAATTTTGTATATTAAATTAAATGGGGTGTTATACTTCATATCATCTTTACATTACAAATATTTTCACCTATAATCATATTAATATCTAATTCTATTTTTCTAAGTCATTACACTCAAAAAATTTATTACATGAATTATTTTAACCAAACAAATATAGTTATAAAAAATTATACAAAAACAACCATAATTGCAATATTTTATTATGATAATTTTTCCATTACCATAATTACAATATATTTAAATTATATTATTTATTATAATCACTTTTCAAATTTTTTTATTTCTAATTAATTTATAAATGGTAAATTAAATATATTTTCTTTTATTTTTATTCACACGAGTTTGTAAAAAATTATAATTTTTTAATTAAGTAATTTATTATAAATAAATATACAACTCTATAAAACTAGAAAAAATGTTGGTAAGAATCTGTTCCTAAAACAATATTACAGAAACAAACAACATCCAAAATTAGAAAGAAAAAAAAAACATGATGAGAATTTAATCTTTTGCAAAAGAAATTAGCAAACAACATTTGAAAATTAGAAAAAACGTGATGGTAATTTAATCTTTCGTAAAAAGAAATTGTACTTAAACAGACAAAAGGTTCTAGTTTGAGAAAAATAATCTTTATAGTCTATTCACATCAATAAAGTTCAAAAATGACATATTACAGAAAGGGAAAAAAAGTCATCATATTCCTACCTTTAACTCGTGTGTAAATGTTTTGACTAAACCACTTTCTTCCCAGGTTTTTTTCCCAAACTGGTGCAATTATTTTCCCAATTTTTTAAAATGGTGTAGATTTTTTTTTTAATTCCCGACAGAGGTAAGTCGTGAGAAAATGGAACGACTTCATCTTAAAGAAGTTGTGCCAAATTAAGGCGACTTTGATTAATTTGAGCTGAAGTCGTCTCAAATTGAAGAGACTTTAATATTTTTCATGAAGTTGTACCAAACGGTGACGACTTCACTTAAATTAATTACGAGAATAATCAAAGTCGTCCTATAATGGGACGACTTCATAACAAGGAAAGTCTTGCCATATTGGCATGACTTCAGTAATGGCTTTTAAGGAAATCTTTCCATAATGGCACGACTTCAATATTAGGGTTTTAAGAAAGTCTTGCTATATTGGCACGACTTCAATATTGGGTTATTAAGAAAGTCTTGCCATAATGGCACGACTTCAGTATTAGGTTTTCAAGAAAGTCTTGCCATTATGGCACGACTTTAGTGTTTTCGGTATAAAGGAAGT
>Ga0214543_1002502_pt1 | contig 36131 bp, 15 predicted proteins | sample CNSS2metaG_FD_160094 | JGI IMG/M metagenome (GOLD analysis project Ga0214543, IMG submission 160094) | Root nodule microbial communities from cowpea collected in UCLA plant growth center, Los Angeles, California, USA - CNSS2 | ecosystem: Host-associated > Plants > Roots > Nodule | place: USA... | reverse complement strand
TCTTTATACATATAGGAATTAATTTAGAAAAAGGACAAATTTTAATTTTACAAATTAAAAACGTAATTAATCCTACTGATCTGTAAAAATTAAAATCAAACTTTTTTAAGACTACAAGAGATCAATTAGTCAAAAGAAATGTTGGTGTGACTATTTAGTGACATTTTTATAATGTTACCTTAAAAAAAAATTATCACTAAATTTTTTTAGAAAAAATTTTAAAATGTCTCTTAATTTAAAAAAATGTTACCAATAATTTTTAGTAACATTTTTATAATGTCACTCATTTATAAAAAAATTATAACTAAAAGAATTTAGTAATATTTTTTATAATGTTACATTTTTATTAAATAAATGCTATTAAAATAATCTAGTAACATTTTTATAAATGCCTCAATTAATATGTAAAAATGTCACTAATATTTATTAGTAACATAGGGTATACGTAACATGTGGTATAATGTTACTAAACTATATTTGTAACATTTTTTACAATACAGTAACATTTTTTAAATGTTACTAAAGAATAAATATGTAGTAGTGGATGATTGTCGTTTGGGTTCTAATTTAGTTTGTTGGGATTTATGCTTGGTGTTCTATTATAAAATTGATCATTGTTATTGTAGGCAGTCTAATGCTATAAGCAGATGATGAAGTATGTTTGGATGCATGATAGACAAGGGGAGAGTGGAATGAGTCTAGACTATCAATTTACAGTTTATAATTTTTTTTAGGCTTAATTATCATTTTGGTCTCCTAATTTGTTGGATTGGTTCATTTTGGTCCCCTTGTTATTTTTTTGTTCAATTTGGTCATCTAATTCTGTAAAAGGTTCAATTTGGTCCCCTTATTAATTACAATTTAATATATTCATGTTAAAATAATTTTTTACCATTTATACATCAAATCACTCCCTAAATACTCATGTTATTTCATTTCTTACATTTTTCACTAGTAATTTTTTACACTTGAAATTTTCTATACGTGTAAAAAATAATAATAATTTGAATAGTTAGATGGAGTAATTTAATCGATAAATATAATAAAAATTATTTTAATATGTATATATAAGTTGTAATTAAGCTTAATTACTAATTTGGTATCAAATTAGAGAGGATAAAATTGAATCATTTTAAAAAATTGAAGGACTAAATTTAATCAAAATAGTAAAGTGAGGGACTAAATCAAAAACAACCATTGTTAGCTTGACACGTGGCACAATCGTGATCTGCCACGTGGCAGTACATTTTTATAAATAAAAATATCTCAAATTGACACATGTCACAACCATAAGGTGACACGTGGCAGTTTAATTTTAAAAAAAAATAAAAAAATTTTAAAAAAAATTTAAAAATTCCACAAAATGACACGTGGCAGGTCAAGGAGATGGTGTTAAAGTTGACTTAACGGCAGAGACCAAATTGAACCTTTTAAAAAATTAGAGGACCAAATTGAACCAAAAAATAATAAGGGGACCAAAATGAACCAACCCAACAAATTAGGGGACCAAAATGATAATTAAGCCTTTTTTTATTATGTTACTCAAAATAATTATGTAAAGACAACTTATTTTTGTTTTTTCCCTTCCAATAAAGGTGTTAAGGTTATTTAGTTTAAGTATTTTTTTTAATAAGATTTTGAAAATGGTTATTGTATACTTTAGCATTAGACAACTCAATTTTTTTAAAATTTGTTTTCAAAATCATGTTTTTGATAGGTTTTATTAGAAATTGTTTGTTGTTTATAACTACATGGCTTTGGAAATGGTCTTTGAATTCTTAAAGTTTTTAAATTGAGTCCATGTTACAAGAAGAGATCTTTTTTAAATGTTTAATCTATTTAACAAAAATTATTTTAAAATTTAATTGAAATTATAAATTTTAAAATAAAAAATATAAATGTTAAAAATGTTAAATATATAACTATAAAATGATGAAATATAAAATTAAAAAATTAAAAAAATCAAAATTAAAAAATTAAAAAATTTACAATTTAATAATTTAATAATTTTGTATTTTTATAATTTCATAATTTTGTAACTTTATAGTTTTATAGTTTTATAATTATATGATTATATATATATATATATATATTTATATTTATATTTATAAAGAGTGACATCACATCACAAACTTAAAAGTCACAATTTTAAAATTTTAAGAATAAAAATTTATTAGAAACTTAAATAAAAATTCTCAACTTTGACTCAAAAAATAATTAAACCTTTTGTAAATAACAAATTATTTTTATTTTTAGAGTATTACAACACAACTCATGAATTATTTTTCTCAAAAAATTGAATTAAAGATACTATTCTTATTATAAATTTATGAAGATCTTCAGTGAGATATAAAATTGATGATTCAAACATGTAAGTTTTAGTTTTACAAGTGTTTACTAGCCTTTTTAAAAGCGAGCAAGCGTTTATTCTGGGATGTCTTCCTCTACAAGAATCCGAGAAACTTATACTGAAAAATAAAGATCAATATAAGAAAAATAAATCAAGTTCAATAATAGCACATAATTACCTAATTACTATTCTGTTACAATATGTAATGTAACAGTAAAAAAACCAGTTGGATGTGATAAAATCAAATTAAATTTGCCCTTTACATTAGGAAAATAATGGGACTGCGTGTATACAATGACGACAATAATGAAACCAACCAGTAGCCACATCTCAATTAATTCGGAAATGCGACAGCATAAATGGAAAATTAATTTCAGTGTTCACCAATTAGTTAAAACCTATGTTCCTCAGCACCTCACGCCCGTCTATTTGGTCAAATCATTCACAGTATTCTGTTCAACTTTCACATTATCTTCATCAGCTTTCTGAGAAGAAATATCTAGAGCCTGCAAGAACCAAATTCAGTCAGACAGGATTGTAAATGACACTTAATAAAATGCACGCTTAGTGTTTATGCATTTGTGCTTAGTGTTGTGAAATTCACCTTCATGCAAGTTTCAGCAACTGCAGTATCAGAGACTCTCAAATGTTCCCGACTTCTTCTCTGGTCATCCTGAAACTAAACAGGTATCAAACATTGTACCAAGTTACATATGAATTTATGTACGAGTTTACAAAAGGGTTTTCAACAGAACAGTCCGAGGAATGTACAAGAAAAACCAGTTAGTTGGAGAGTTACGCAATGGACAATACATGACGATAAGTTGCATAATTTATAATTTATAATTATATAAAAAAATTCTCTTTTATGTCCATATTTCATAATTTCAATTTTATTTTTTATAATATAATTATTTCTTAAATTTTTAAAAATTAACAATTACTTTTACATATTTTCTTCTGTAAAATTGTCTACCTTACCTGCTTTTTTTCTTTATTCATCAACATTTATTTTCACAAATTTTCTCTAATCATTTCATTTTGTTTTAATAAATATAAATTTATTTTGTAAATTAATTTAATAACATTACAATATTATTGTCTATTAATATAATATTATTGTCTATTAATATAATATCGTGACTATGTTTATGCAAGTTAAAAAAGAAAGAATATAAAACTGTCTCCAGAATTTAATGTCAGCAGGTTGCCAATTATTAACAAATGAACTGTTCGTAACTTAGACTACAGGGGAATCTCAGTAGATAGTTTGAGTTGAGATACACGATCATTCCTTGATAGGCAGTCAGCGCAGAACGTGATTTCATTTCACACAATTTTATCAGTGTATTTCAACTTTTAAGGATGCTTGACAGTCAAAATTAGCGTTTTAAGTTCTATGAAGATTGGTCATTTACATTACTAAGTACAGACATAATCCCAATGGTTATAGTTTTCATTTTTTTCTTTATTTTTGAGGAATGAGACAAGGGTAAGGGGAATGTGGCATCGTTGGTAAGTCTTTGAACATATATCTTTGCTTATTCTTAAAATAGGCAGCCATTTAATCCTCTAAGAATATTTTCTTAACTTAGCTTGTTTAGACTCATTCTTTATAAGATAGAACCAATAGTGTTCAATGAACTATGTAGTCATACCATTCAGTGGAACAAAACTTGTTTTTTATTTTGAATACATGCACTCATACATTCAATCTTCCGGAACTGATGCCACAGCTCCACATGAATCTCTATAATTAATGAATAATCTACGGACAAGCCTCCTGTTAAAAATGACACAGCTCCATCATTTCCCACTACTTAATGCCGTCACCACCACCATTGACTCTCTAACTTCTCAATCCTATAATCAAGCATTGCCACCATTTTGCTAAAATGTATAAGGACAAGTGGACTGATGTAGCATGTCATGAAAACTAAGTATAAAAGCTAAAAGATAATTATTCTTTTCCATTATCACTCAAAATTTTGATAACTTTGCCAAACAGATTTTTGATTTCATTTAAGGAAAGACAACTGCAGATAACAACATTGCTGATCTCACATTGTTAAACACACCCTCAGGTTTGCTGGCCCTTCCCCAGTTTATTTAACGGGGTTCAAACCAGATCGGAGAACACTATTTTTTCATGGGCATTTTTGGTTCCTACCATTTGTTCCTTCCTCATTGCATTTTTTTTGCATCTTCTGATGGAAAAACTAGCAGAAGATTTTTCCTCTAACCATTCCTCCGTTGTTTTGAGGGATGTCAAATTGGACCCCTTGAGAATCTCCTTGATTCTCTAAGTAAGATTTCTCAATCTTATAATCAAGCAATCCCACATACCATTTTGCTAAAGTGTACAGGGGCAAGTGGACTGATGTAGCATGCAATGAGAACAAAAAGTGGAAAAGCTAAAAGAAAATTATTCATTTGCATTATCACTCCTCAAAACTTTGATAACTTTGCCAAACAGATTTCTGATTTCATTAAGGAAAGACATAACTATAGACAACAACATTGCTGATCTCACATTGTTAACCAAACCAACAGGTTAGGTGGTCCTTCCTCAGTCTTTTTAAGAGGGTTCACTTCTGGCAACCCAAAAAATAGGGTGGGTGCACTTCTGGCAACCAAATAAAAAAGAGAAAGAACCGCAACTAATGTTGCTAGGATTTAGACACAAAAGCAAAGTCCCCAAGATTGAGAACTCTGCTACCAACTTCAAATTACTTGAAGACTTAAGAGAAGAAAACTAATTCAATTCAAATTGATAGTAAATCAATACTACAGACTATATAGAGATATCTATCACCTTAGAATAATGATAGCAAAATCTCTTAGAGGATCCTATGGTATATTAATTGTCATAATTACACTTATAATGATTGGTAATGTCTCATTGTAAATCTACAATATCATTTTATAACTCAACGTGTAATGTGTTGGTTGAGTTGAGTAAAACAAAGCTTCATAAAGACAAAATGCAACCAAATTATCTCAAAGCAAGCAACATGACACATGGCTCATGGCACGATACTCTACTCAATGCCAAGAATATACACCAACAAATATTTTCTTGTGTCGCGCTGCGGGAGTGAATAACCAGTAGGGAAGAATAGGTCATAGTAGTTAGCACCAAGAAGATCTCAAATGAAGTGATGCATTGCTCAAAGGCAGAGTTGTGTCAAATATTGGTATATTTTGATCCTATTTTTAACTTGTATTTAGAAACTTATCATTATTTTATGATATATATTTAGTAGTTTTTAGTTCAATTAAAGTAGAACCTAAGATCCTCACTTAAATAGACTGAGCAAGTGGTACTTACTCAAGCTCGAGCAAGGAACTCTTGGTTAAGCGAGCCATGATAGACTGAGCATGTGGTACTTACTCAAGCTCGAGCAAGGAACTCTTGGTTAAGCAAGCCACGAGGGCACCTATGCACGAGACACAGGGCTTGCGCTCTCCCCTTCTTAACAATGAGGGCTACATTCACTCTGTTGTTACAGCTTTTGTTGCTTGACCTAAGGGGATACTTTCAGAGTAGGTTTGAAAAGAAAAAACCCAACACCAAATATTATAAACTTAGGGTTAGACAACCTTGTAAATTATCCTAGGTACTGAGACACATCATAATATTTGTGTGCTCTAAGCTCTTAATCTTAGTTAATTGTGTCAGCGTGATGCCATGAGCAACTAAGTACCCTATTGTTAGAGGTTGATGTTCCTACCCAACTCATGTCATTTATGGTGTCTGAAAAAATGGCTAATATAAGTAGATTTATATACAACTACCGACACTATATAGCATGTTTAACCATTAGAGTCTCAAAATAAATGAAAATATTATTAACTTATTTAAATTTTCAAAAACCAACAGAGGTACATACCAGACCATTGAGCTGTGGTTCAACAATTTCTTTCTTTACTTTGCTTGGTACAAGCTCACTGATAAATGAGGTAACAAATTGAGCACCTGATCATGTAATGTTTAATCATAAGAAATAAATTGAGTATAAAGTAAAATACCGTTCAACATCAACGTCCATGTCAGAATCTGGATCCCATGTCTCATCTCCATCATGATCTTCTTCTGCCTGTAAAATTGTAGCATGTGTATATGAGTATTAGAAAATGAGCACGAATGGTAGGAAAAATTTAAAATTTAGTTACCATATGAGTTTAGGGGGCCTAAGATTTATCTTATTGGTCACTAAGGGTGTTAGTGTATACAATCCATTCATATTATTTGGTTGTACAGTAGTTTCCTAGTCTTTGTAGTACCTAATTTCTTTCTCTCAAACTGTATCTTTGTTAGCGTAGTTAATTTTGAATCACATTACTGCCAAGTCAGTATTACTATTCACTTCCTCAAGACTCTTCTTGGAGTCTTCACTTTGTATAGGAATCTACTCAACATCTATTGCAGTTGAATAATGCTCTACACTTTTAGCTTATTTTCTTTGTAATCTCAAGAATATTTAAAATTGTTAGATCAAACTATCAAATTTGTACTAATTAGACGACACAACTCTGTCAAGGATAAGATGACCTGTATCATATAGTGTATTACGTGTAAAATCACCCAATGGTTTTGATGATAACAAATACTCGAAGTGAGTCTATATGCTTTGAATATTTAGGGTGTGTGCTTATGCAGTTAAAGTGTCTCCATCAAGTTTGCATATGTACTGATAAGATGATTCAACATGTACTGATCATATGATTCAACATTTGAACTGATCAGACGACTCATCAGTAGATCATACTAGACGACTCATCAGTAGATCATACTAGACGACTATGAGCATCGTCGGGCGTGTTTTGCAGTCAACATCTTAATTGTTTTATTGCTTTGATTATTTATGATTTGCTTAGCTTATGAGTTAAATGAAACTAACAAGTTGCAACAATCAAAATGTTCCTAGATAATTAAATCTAAATCAAAGGATTTCACAAACAAATCTTATATCTTGAAATTGAAAATGCTTTAATGGTCAACGATCACTTTATCTATGTATATAGGTCACCGACAGCAATGACAAAGAGTGACTGAAATAGCAGAGTGGGATGAGAACCTACTTTGATACCAACTTAAATCTGAAGTTTCAAGGGAGAAAATGTTGAATTTTTAACTAAGCTGAAAAACAAAACACACACATATAACAACAGTCAAAAAAGGTACATTGTGATTGCAGGACCGCAAAGTTTTGCACTTGGCCAAGCAGCTACAGCAGAAAAAGAAACAGATAGATGGACCCACAAGACACATAATAATATAAAATACATACATTTATTTAACACAATTAAAAGAAATCCTTCAAAAAAAGCCAATTAGGGAAATGCAGTAAAATAAGTGACAGAAGTTTACCTCTCCAAGATCAGAATCCGGAGGCCTTTCCTGAAATTGGACACTAGGAGCATGCTGCAGCCTGGAAAGATTCTCAAGTAGCTTAGATTGAATTTCTTCAAGTAAATGACGGGAATTCTTGTTTTCCATGTTACTTGGGGCAACATGAAGGGTATAATCTGGACCAAAATATTCATAATACTCGTGTTGTGGCATTTTGTCATCAACTTCTATTCCAAGAGCAACTCCTGTCTGCCTTAACATGTATAATGAATAATTTAATGTATTTGGATGAATTTCTATACAAAAGAATTAATCAAGTAGCATATAACTACTAAATAAACAAGTTGAGAAGTGAGAAACACAACTACAAGGTGTGTCTTATTGAATACTAAGACACTTTAGGATATCTTAATTTACATTTTATAGTTCAAGACAAGCAAAATGAAACAATACTAACTACTTTGACCCCTCTACCATCATTACTGTTACTGAACAAGTTACTTCATGTCCAGTATTTTTTATAATTAAATATGAAAGATGTAGAAAATATTGGAATTTCATGACAAAAATCCCACTTTTGGGTTATGGCACCCCGCTCGGATACAATAAATAAATGGCAGAAATTTTATTAATTTAAACAACATTCTACCTCATAGCACCAACAACGAGCAACATTCCGAATGGTGTAGCCACCACCACCTAGTAGCAAGAGGGGCACGTTGAATGACCTCATGTATCTAACACACTCTGCATGTCCCCTAATTGAAAGATTGAAACATCCCAAACGGTCTCCAGATAGAGAATCAGCACCACACTGAAGAACTACTGCACCAGGCCTGAACACTTCCATTACTTTGCCAATTATTGGTTTGAACAAGAAATGATAACTCTCATCATCAATGCCATCATCAAGTGGAACATTAAGAGAATAGTATTTTCCTTTTCCATATCCAATATCGCGTACATCCCCAGTACCAGGAAAATAGTCTCCGAATTTATGAAAAGAAACAGTCATGACTCTGTCAGTAGTATAGAATGCTTCCTCCACACCGTCTCCATGGTGGATATCAATGTCCACATATAGAACACGCTGCAACAAATGAAATATTTTAAATCAGAAAGAGACACAAGTTTGTGATGAGATATTTGAGTAACTTCAAAATAGTAATATTTTACCATGACAATGAAAAGTTAAACTCATTTTGTTATTAGATGTAACCATTTGAGCTCTCATGTAATTGGTATTGATTTTACATATATAAATATGTGTGTGTGTATATATATATGTGTGTGTGTGTGTGCGCGCGCATTTCCATTCAATATTAGTATTTTGTTTCTTAACTTAATGTTTGTTGTGGTCTAATCATCCATAGATTAATATTTGATTCATTAGGTATTGGGAAAATATCTTTTGTGATCCATAAATGGAACAAAATACCTAATGAAGCTTGTATTTAGGAATGGAGCTTGAGTCATTAATTAGCTATCTTAAACCTTGTTGTAAATGCAAGTTTGTTTGTTATGAGCTCTAGGAATTGAATCTTAATAAAGAAACCTAGGCTTATTCTACTAAGGAATTACGATTTGAGTAAACTTGTGAATTGACTTTAACATGAAAGTGGAGAGGAGTTGAGAGATTATATGCATGAAAGTGGGGATCAGTGAAGTCTAACCCTAACAAAAATCTACCATATCATTTCTAATATTTTCCACATCCTAAGTGTTTGACAAACTTCCAAAAGTGTTTTATTTTTGTTGGCATAGCTTTAATCATCTAGCATCAATACAAATCATGGAAATATTATTTGTCTAAACTAGTTATCGATTGCAAATTTTGTCATGTGTTGCACAAGTCCTTGGAGAGAATGATAAATATTTATCACTTGTTCATGTGCTATAGGTGCACTTGTCAATGAATGATTCGTGCCAACAAAAATCCCAAGATCCAAATGGCAGTTCCTAAAGTTATTTTGTTCTTTCCAAAGTGAACCTTCTAGATGGCTCGATTGCTTGGACTTGGATTCAGAATCTGATCCTTCTCCAACTAAACAAAGTCATGTTTCCCATCATCATCTGATGTTGGGTGTTTACAACCAACGCTTCTCAACATGAATAGTAGCTTTTTATTATAGAACGTTTAAAGGGATCATGTTCGACTAAATTTAGTGTTGGAAGAATTCTCTAAGGATCCAAAAGAAAAGAATCTTATGTAAAAGCTCCTATTGCCTACAAATTTGAGCTATGCCCTTCATTATTCAGTAGTAATAATTCCCTACAAAAATCCTAAAGAATATCTAAAGTATAAAAGATTCAGACATGTCCACAAAATCAATATACGTCTAAAGCGTGACAATAAAAGGAAACCAAAAGGAAATGCACGGCTACACAAACCTCATGCTGTTTAAGAAGTTCTAAGATTGCAAGGACTATATCATTAACATAGCAAAATCCAGAAGCCTCACACTTCTTGGCATGATGCAACCCACCAGCCCAATTGACAGCGATATCACATTGGTCATGATTTAATTTCACAGCACCCCCAACTGACCCCCCTGCATAAGTTTGACAGAAAGAGTAGAGGCCATCAAAAACAGGACAATCTTCACCAACATTAAAGCGTTTGAGTTGCCTAAGATGATCCTGCTGTGTTTCAGGGGTTATGCTTCGAAGGAATGCAACATAATCATCAGCATGAAAACGACAAAGGTCCCGGTCTCTAGCAGGAAATGGCTTATGGACCTGCATGTGCTGAAGCAATCCATAATGAGCAAGAAGTGCATGTGTCATCCGTATACGATGTGGCTTCATAGGGTGACCTTGCCCATAATAGTAATTCCCAACCTCTGGATCATAGAAATAGCAAACCTTTCTCTTAACTCCATCAGGTGCAGATGGTAAAGAATTGCTGCCGGAATCCATGTGTGTTGTTTCCCGTTATTATCTTCTTCTCAATAGTCAACCATCCTAACAAAATCTCTTGAAAGGGAAAAGGGGAGAAAGGACTATTAAAGAAAAAGAAGCAGTAGTAAAACAGCTCAATTCAAAAAGAAATATTGACGTAAACTGAGATAAACGTACATAGCAACGATGGGAAATCAAACAATTAAATTAAAATTAAAAATAAGAATTGGGTTGGGCTACTATAGCCTTTGGTTTATGGTTTTGGAACTCCTATAGCTGACAGACTGTCACCACCATGTGCACAAACTGAATACAAACCCTAATATACTGAGGAAAAAACCTATCGCTTAATGTATAGACATAGAAAATCAGAAGCACGACAGAAAAGATCAATCAAAATCATAGATTGTCATACTGCTGAATAAGCGAAAAAATGAATGGACAACGTAATTGTAATTGATTCCACAATTCCATTGCAAAAGTGGAGGTATCCTACGATTTCAGTCTTATCTCTTCTCCAGTGCTGTTTAGCAGAGTCTCCCGGGTCTACAAACGTATCGACCGACTACTGGCAACGATTCAAAGCAACTCTGGCTAAAGCGAAAGTGCCTCACAGCCCACGCTGCTTGTCCGATGATACCACAAATTATTCTCGTCTACCAATCGTAATAAACTAGTCCTTCCGGATTTGGGTGAAGCAGGTGTTATATTTTTTATTTTGTAAAATAAATTAAGTGAAAAAGAATTTAATAAAAGTATAACATGTCAAAGCGTAATATGTCCATTTTTATTTATTTATTTGTTAAATAAAAATAATTAAAAATAAATAAATTTTTTATATCTTATAATAATTTAAGTTTTAATTATTATTATAATAAAATAATTTAACATGTAAATATAATAATTATTTTAATTTATACAATTAAAAAATTAATATATCAATATAAAGTTTAAAAAAATTAATATATCAATATAAAGTTTAAAAAATATTTATATGATTAAATATATTCTAAATATTTTTTATAAATATATATATAAACATATTTTATAAATAAAACTAAAAATATTAAAAAAAAGGTAACGATCCAACCCATCGATCTGTTTTGTGACAAGACGAGTTGTAGTTTCTAGTCCATTTTTTAGTGACAGGATAGTTCACCCAACCCATTTTTGGTGGGCCAATAGTGAGGCGGGCCAAAATGGACTAGGTTAACCTGTTTTGTCACCCTAAGAAATGTTCAGGTTTTGACCATTATAAAATTTTAATAAACTTCCTCTATTAGAGTTTTGACTTAATTATTCCATTGATTCTTGTTTTGTAAAGAAATGTCAAATCAGTCATTGGACTTTTTTTATTTTTTATTCAATTTAATTCTAATTTTTGTAAAAGTAATTCAATTTAATCATTACCTTTAGCTTATTCACAAACATTGGTGTTAAAGTCATAGTGATGGTCAATTTATGTTTAATTATAAGTAATATTATTATTGTAATTTTTTTATAGGTATTAGTATTTCACATTTTTAATAATATTATTATTATAAATATTATTTATAATTATAATAGTAAAATGATAACCAATATTAGTATTAACAATAATAATAATAATAATAATTATTATTATTATTATTATTATTATTATTATTATTATATGTTACTATTATATATTATTACTATTAGTATTATTAACATTATCTATAACAATATATAAAGATGATTCCCTATTTTGTGTTCACATTTCATAATACCAATTTTATCCTTTACAATATAATTATTTATTAAATTTTTAAAAATTAATGGTTATTTTTACTTATTTTCTATAAAATTGTTTATCTTTTTTTCTTTTTTTTATTTATCAACAATTAATTTAGCTATTGATTTCACTTTATTAACTTAATAACATTACACTATTATCACCTATTAACATACAATCATTTAGAGCTGTCAAAATGGGTTGGAACCCACGAGTCAACCCGGCTCACCACGGGTTCGGATTGAATTGAAATTTTTTTACAAATTTCAATACAGTTGATTTTTTACCCAACTCATTTAGAACCCGGCTCATCTGGGTTGAACCCGTAGTGAGCCGGGTTGGCTCACCAACACGTAGATAAAAGAGTTACATAAGTGTTTTTTATTAAGTTGGACTTTACATTTGGGTCATATTAGGTTTTTTTTAACCAACACATAAATAATTTGATTTTTTTTATTTTAGTTTTTATTTGGATTGTATTAAAGTTTATTTAGATTTTAATTTTAATTAGAATTATAATTTAGTTTTGACTTAAAATAAAATAAAATAAATTGTATTTTTTTTAATTAAGTGAACCCGTTTAACCCGCCAACCCATGGTGGGTCGGGCCGGGTTCAAATTTTTTTGACTCGCTAAAAAGTGAGTCAAATTGGGTTGGCTCACTAAATCATCAACCCGTGGTGGGTCGAGCCGGGTCGGGTTACCCGTTTTGACAACTCTACAATCATTCATATCTAAAAAATATCTCTAAAAAATGCGTACACACAGGCGCGATAATCCCTATGTGAACGCTAGTTAGTAGTAAAGTTATTACTATTATTAGCGTTATTAGTAATATTAATATGTAATATATTAATTTTATTATTATATATTATTGATATGAGAAAATAAGTACTAGAAAAATTATTACTATTATTGTTATTATTTTTTTTATTATTACTACTAGCGAAAACATAAACGTTATTGCACATGTGTGTTCGCATTTTCTAATTTTCACAGGAATTTGAATTAAGATCAATAATATTTATTTTCAAGATATATAATTAATTTTTAAAATAGTTTTTAAATAAAATAACTGTTAAAAATAAAAGATCTTTTTAGAATAACGGTTAAGGTTAAACTATTTATAAAGTAGTTAACTTTTAAAATAATAATTAAGTGTAAAACTAAAAAAACTAAATGTGAACACAAAAAAGAGAAACTTCTCTATATATTGTTATAGATTATTATTAGTATTATTATTATTATCACTATTAATAATAATAATAATAATTATTATTATCATTAAAAAAATTATAATTAAGAACTATAATTATTATATTGTTATTATAACTACTATCATATCTAATTTAAAAAATTGGCATTCCAAAAATATAATTTATTAACCATAATAATAATAATTATTAATATTATGTCATTATTATCATTATTATAAATATAATTATTTTTATTATTATCATTATTATTATATACTATAATTATTTTTTATATATATTATTATTATTATGAATTTTAACTATAATTATTATTATTATTTTCAACTCTAACTATAATTATAATACTTATTATTAACTATAATTATTATTATCGTCAACTATAATTAATGATCATTATTAGTATCAACTATATGTATTATTATCATTACTAACTATAATTATTTATATTATTATATTTCTATTATTATTTTTATTTTTATTACTATTATTATTATTAATAAGAACCATAATTATTGTAATAGTTATTATTATTATTGTTGTTGTTTTAATTATTATTATTAGTTACATATTTACTTTTACTTATTATGTTGAATCATGTTTCAATTACTTGACATTTTTATTTATTTTGTTGTTCATTTATCTTTATATTTGAAAAATTATTTCAATTAAAAAAAGTAGTTACTAAAATCAGTAAAATAATAAAACTGAAAAATAATTTTTATTTTATTTTTAATAAATATTTAAATTTAAAATATAATAATTAAGAGGATAAGATTCATGTAGGTTGAATTGAACCGAACCAGACCGAATTGAAACTAACCTAATCAAACTGAATCGAATTGAACTGAACTTAAATATTCTTTCCTTTTGTTGAGTTTTAAAAGACCTTCAAAAAAAAGAGGAGAAAATTTAAGGAAAAATTTTACACTTTCATAATTAATTGATATAGAGCAAAAAGAGAGTCGTTTTGTAAGGTGCGTAAAAAATGTCACATCCAAAAGTTTTTTCAGCACCAAACCACAATCATGAGGTCCCTCTTAAACAATAGAAACATAATGTTTTTTTCCCAAATTAAATATAACAAGTGTATAAACAATAACATAAACAAACTGTATACTTTCAATAAAAACAACATTCAAAGGACAAAGGACAAGCTTAAATTGGTTTGTATTCACCTTTCACGAAAATAACTATTTTATCAAAGTGGAGAACATGGAGTTCCGAAATTGGTAAAAACCTAAATATTTAAGAAAAATATTATAAAACAATAAAAAAAAGTTGAAATGGGAGTAGTGAAGCATTGAGTATAAAAAAATGAGAAAAATGGAAAAGACATATAAGAGAAGAATAAAATGTTAGTTAGGGTTAAGGTTTAAAAAAAAGAGATACCAGTTGGGTGGGGTGTGAGGTGTTAGAATTGTAGTGAATGTGGTAAGGTGGGATGACGAGAGAAAGGTGACATGACCTTATATAGTAGTGACGGGGATGAGAAGCTCATGATCATTGTCTCAATGGTGGTGATTGAATAAAAAATGGAGCGTGTGTGGTGTTTAGGATAAGAGGCCATTGAAGAAAAATCAGAAAATAAATACATAATTCAATTAGTGAGCAGTTAACCGATAGAAGTTCAGTTTTTTAAAAATAAACGATAAAACAATACTGATTAATTATTATTATTATTTTTACTTTAATATTTAATTTTTATTATAAATAGTTTAGTTTTTTCTTTGTTACTTTAATATAATACAAATAATCATAGTTAAGTTTAGCTAGATTAATTATTTTCATATATAACAATATATAAAGAGGATACCCTCTTTTGTGTCCATATTTTGATATTCCAATTTTATCCTTAATTATTATTTTAAACACTAACTATTTTATAAATAGTTTACTTTTAACTGTTAGTTTAAAAACCTCTTTTGTCTTCAACAGTTGTTCTAAAAATTTCTCTTATGTACATATTTTATTTTTCCAATCTTACATTTAACAACTATTTTAAAAATTCATTATATATTCTTTGTTGAACTGAATTGAACCAAACCAAATAAAATTGAATCGAACGAGACCCAACCAAATCACACTAAACCGAACTGAACTGAATCGGACCGAACCGCAACAGACCGAATCGAACCAAATAGAATTGAACCAAACCGAACTGAATCGAACTGGACCGAACCAAACAAGACCGGAACGAACCGAACCGCACTGAAACAAACTGAACCGCACTAAATCGAACCAAACTGAACCGAACCAAATCAAATTGAATTGAACCAAACCGGACCAGATCGAACCAAACAGAACCACACTAAACCGAAGCGAACCAGACTTAACCGAATCAGACCGAACTGTACTGAACCAAACCGAACCCCACTAAACCGAACTGAACCGCACTGAACCGAATCAAACTGAACCACAATAAACCAAACCGGATCGAACCGAACCGAACCGGACCGAACAAAATCGAGCCGAACTGAATTGAAACTAACCAAATCGAGTTGAACCGAATTGAACTGAACTGAACTTAAATACTTTTTACTTTTGCTGAATTTTAAAATTCCTTCAAAAAAAGAGGAGAAAATTTAAGGAAAAATTTTACACTTTCATAATTAGGCAAAACGAGTGTCGCTTTGTAATGTGCGTAAAAAATGTCACACCCAAAAGTTTTTTCAGCACCAACACCACAATCGTGAGGTCCCTCTTAAATAATTGAAACATAATGTTTTTTCCCAAATTAAATATAGCAAGTGTATAAACAATAACATAAACAAACTGTATACTTTCAATAAAACAACATTCAAAGGACAAGCTTAAATTGTTTGTATTCACCTTTCACGGAAATAACTATTTTGTCAAAGTGGAGAACATAGAGTTCCGAAATTGGTAGAAGCCTAAATATTTAAGAAAAATATTATAAGACAATGAAAAAAAAATGTTGAAATGGGAGTAGTGAAGCATTGAGTATAAAAAATGTGAAAAATGCAAAAGACATATAAGAGAAGAATAAAATGTTAGTTAGAGTTAAGGTTCAAAAAAAGAGATACCAGTTGGGTGGGATGTGAGGTGTTAGAATATCACTGATGGTGGTAAGGTGGGATGACTAGAGAAAGGCAGCATGACCTTATATAGTAATGACAAGGATGAGAAGCTCATGATCATTGTCTCAATTGTGGTGATTGAATTAAAAAATGGAGTGTGTGCGGTGTTTAGGAGAAGAGGCCATTGAAGAAAAATGATAAAATAAAATACATAATTCAATTAGTGAGCAATTAACCGATAGAAGTTCATTTTTCTTTTAAAATAAACGATAAAACAATATTGTTTAATTATAATTAATTTTTTTTACTTAAATATTTAATTTTTATTATAAATAGTTTAGTTTTTTCTTTGTTACTTTAATAAAATACAAATAATCATAGTTAAGTTTAGCTAGATTAATTATTTTCATCTATAACAATATATAAAAAAGATATCCTCTTTTGTGTCCATATTTCTTTATTCCAATTTTACTCTTACTTATTATTTTAAAAACTAATTATTTTATGAATAGTTTACTTTTAACCATTAGTCTAAAACCCTCTTTTGTCTTCAACAGTTGTTTTAAAAACTTCTCTTATGTACATATTTTATTTTTCCAATCTTACATTTAACAACTATTTTAAAAATTCATTATATATTCTTTGTTGAACTGAACTGAACAGAACTGAATGAAATTTAACTGAATTGAACCAGACCAGACCAAACCGAACCGAACAACACTGATTTGAACCAGACCGGACCGGATTAAACCAAACCAGATCGAACCGAACTGCATTGAACTGAACCAAACTGTACCGAAGCTAACCGCACTGAACCGAACTGAACCGAACCAAACTGAATCGAACCGAATTGAACTGAATTGAACCTAATCGAGCCGAACTGAACCAAATTGAATGGAACTGAACTGAAATATTCTTTAGTTTTGCTTAATTTTAAAACACCTTCAAAAAAGGAGGAGGAAATTTAAGGGAAAATTTTACACTTTCATAATTAATTAATATAGAGCAAAAGGAGAGTCGCTTTTGTAATATGCGTAAAAAATGTCATACCCAAAAGCTTTTTGAACACCAACACCACAATCGTGAGGTCCCTCTTAAACAATTGAAACATAAAGATTTTCCTCAAATTAGATATAGCAAGTGTATAAACAATAACATAAACAAATTGTATACTTTCAATAAAAAAACATTCAAAGGACAAACTTAAATTGGTTTGTATTCACCTTTCACACAAATAACAATTTTATCAAAGTGGAAAACATAGAGTTTCGAAATCGGTAAAAGCCTAGATATTTAAGAAAAATATTATAAGACGATGAAAAAAAAAAAGAAGGTAAAATGAGAGTAGTGAAACAACGAGTATAAAAAAATGAGAAAAATGTAAAAGACATATAAGAGAATGATAAAATGTTAGTTAGAGTTAAGGTTCAAACAAAAACATATTAGTTGAGTAGGGTGTGAGGTGTTTAAATTACACTGAAGGTGGTAAGGTGAGATGACAAGAGCAAGGCGACATGACCTTACATAATAGTGACAGGAATGAGAAGCTCACGATCATTGTCTCAATGGTAGTGATTGAATTAAAAAATGGAGTGTGCACGGTGTTTAGGATAAGAGGCCATCAAAGAAAAATGAGAAAATAAAATACATAATTTAATTGGTGAACAGTTAACCGATAGAAGTTCATTTTTTTAAAATAAACGATAAAACAATAATGTTTAATTTTATTATTATTTTTACTTTAATATTTAATTTTTACTATAAATAGTTTAGTTTTTTTTTACTTTAATATTTAATTTTTTTTGTAATTTATATTTTTTTATTTCACATATTTCCACGGTTCAAATTGATTTTGATTTAAAAGTATGGAAAAAAAATTCAAACATATGCATCAATTTTTTTTCTATTAAATTATGATTTTTGTAAATTAAAGTATGATTTGTGTCGTATATATTTAAGTCTGCCAAGAAAATAATTTATATACATTGAAAAAAAAAATCTAAATGTTACATTATTTTAAGGGAACATTATTTTGACTGACTTTTGTGTCCATTCAATATATAAAGAGGATTCCTTCTTTTATATCCACTTTTCGTTTTTCAATTTTATCCTTAATTATTATTTTAAAAATTAATTATTTTATAATTAGTTTATCTTTAACCATTTTTTAAATATCTTTTATTTTTACCGTTAATCAAAAAAATTCTTGTTTTAACAATTATTCTATTTAATAACTATTTTAAAATTTATAAAATATATTTCTAAAGTAAATATTATTGATTTTAATTCTAATTCTTATAAAAATTAAAAAATGTCAAGCTGTCGCGCCTATATTGTCGCTAGTAATAATAATAACTATTATTATTACTATTATTCTCTTATCAATTTATTTCCAGTCTATTTACACTTTTAAATAAATAACCTCTTCAAACAATATAATAGACTATTATTTATTATATAATTATTATTCTTAGGTTTATATGAAGGCTTTTTTTCACTAATATATAATAGAATATGTAGTATTTTTATTTTATCCTCTTATAAATGATAATATTATTAATGTTATCCTTCAACTACATCTAAAAACTATGACATTTGTAAAATATTCAATAATTTTTTTTAAATGCATGTTTATTTATAATTAAAATAAATGTGTCATTTATATATATAATTTTATTTGATAAATATGTATTTATTAAATTTTTTACGTATTGATATTATTATGTTGCTTGACATGTTATTATTTGTGTCTATAAATATATTATTTGCCACGATATCAATTTCAGTTCTCTTAAGACAAATACTGGGTTTAATATTTTGTAACAGTAATATATATATATATATATATATATATATATATATATATATATATATATTTTGTAACATGTAACCTTGTTATATGAAATTAAATTTTATCGCTTGTTTTTTTATACACATTAATACCAGCGAAAGTATATGTGTTATATTTATGTGTCACTTTTTTTTTGTAGTATAGTGAAATTAATAATAATATTTTTAAATTTAAATATTTTTTTAATTTCATTATAAATATTTTCTTTGTTGTATGAGTAATTTTTTAATTAAAAATTTATTAAATTAAAAAAACGGATAAAATTAAAAAAACTTTGGATGAACTAATGCGAATGGGTGTAAGCCTCGCTGCTCGGAAACACCCAGTGCTGACCACACCGAGAGACACGAAAGCGCAGGTAACGCCAGTTGGCGAAGTGGCTTCCTATTCCTGCGTTGTGCCGGAAGTCTTTAAGACTTTCTTGATGCTAGGGAAGGGAGTAGCTATTGAATATAATAAAGTTCAGCAGTCCAGGCGGGAGGAGTTATTAAATTTTAAAAAATAACGGTTATTTGAATGATAAAATTGATAAAATAGTAATTTTGATGTAAAAGGTAAAACTAAAAAGAGAAAAATATAAAAAAATATATTCTTATATATATATATATATATATATATATATATATATATATATATATATATATATATATGTGTACGATGTAGAAAAAAATATGAGATATAAATAACAAAAGGCTTAAATATACATTTGGTCCCTATTTTTGTTAAAATTATTCAATTTGGTCCCTATTTTCGTTGTTTGTTCAATTTGGTCCTCATTTTTGTAAAATCGCATTCAATCGAGTCCTTTTGGCAAACAATGTTAAAATTGTTAACGGAATAGTGACACGGTGGAACTGTTTGGGTTACGTGTCAAATTTTTGACAGTGACGTTGGCACAATGAAATTTTATGGCCATTGTAGGTTTAAAAGTCAGTGAAATTGATTTGGGGAAGAAATTAGGGTTTGAGAGGTTTCAAGCAAAATTGTGCCCAACAAGAAACTTGTGCACAATCCAGTTGGTGATTCAGAATTCGTGTTTGAGAGGTATGTCTCCACTTGCTTGACAATCTCCAAGCGCAATCTCGAAGCTTCAATCACAAATCACTCTTCAAGCACAAATTCCCCTCTTCGTGAACCCTAATTGATGAACAAAAAACTCCACCATCCAAGAACCCTAATTTTCCGCTTTCTCACCAATCTTAATTTTTCCCTATCTCTCGACCTCTCGAATGCCCAATTTCAATTTTTCACTCAACGAACTCTCGAACTCTCAAATGCCCCATTTTCTCTCGAACTCTCGCTACAATAAACCCTCAATTCAAATTTTTTAATTTTTTTAACTTTACCATGTTTTATCTTTTTACGTAATTCAAAATTTTTTCTCCAATTTCTTTTCAACGAAAACACTATGCCAACGTGTGCCATCATATATTCAAAGATTTGACACGTAACCCAAACAGTTCCACCGTGTCACTATTCCGTTAACAATTTTAACACTGTTTGCCAAAAGGACTCAATTGAATGCGATTTTACAAAAATGAGGACCAAATTGAACAAACAACGAAAATAAAGACCAAATTAAATAATTTTAACAAAAATAAGGACCAAATGTATATTTAAACCATAACAAAAATATTTAAAATAAGTTACACATTTCTAATTTATTTTTAAGGTAGATTATTCAATTGCTTTGACTTTTTTATTTTCTAAGTTACTATCTTCAATAAACAAATAGTGCCTTATTATTATCCAATAGATAAGATAATTAATGTTAAAGTTATTATCTAAATATATTAAACTTTTCTTTCTCTTACTTTTAACGTATATTTAAATATACAAAATTAAATATTTTAATTTACCTGAATATTAAACACGTTAACAAATTTGTTTTCATATCATTAAATAAATTTGATAACTACGTTGATTATCTGACTATTTGATAATAAAAAATGGCATTTTTTATCAGATTTTTTATTTGATGAATATCTTGAATGTGTTTTATCGATGAAAGACAATATAAATGAAATACAAGTTTAATTTACATATAAAAAATTGATATCATTTTAGATTAAAAATTCTAGAACAATAAAGTCTTTATATTTTTATATAATTTTTTTATGTTTATACTGTGTTGCCATAGAGATGAAAGAAAGTAATATTTTGATATTTTAATGACTCACTAAAATGTATATTGTCCTATTCTAAAAGCATTACAGTAGATCTTTCGTATTACACAATTAAAAAATATACTTTTATATTATATTTTAGATAGTATAATTTAAAATACAAATTTTACATTTTAAAATTTAATTTCAAAATGTAAATTTGATGAAAACATAGCAAAATTATCATGTAATATAAAAGATAGAATAATTAATTATAACCTAGTGAGACAATAGAATATTGATTCCTTAAACGGCTTTGTTTGATTATTTTATCTTTTATTATTACATATAAGTGTACATATTTTCTAAATATTTATATAATGACACAAGTTATTAATATTTATAAATTGATTAAATTGATATATACAATAAATTTATATTTATTAACAAAGTGAAATATATATTTATACACATCTATAGGTATGGACTCACCCATCCTTCGCTGAGGGGGAATTCTTGCCGCGTGCACCAATGCGTTCCATTTATCCTGTCATATCAAATTAGAATTACATCAAATTAGTATTAATAAGAATTGTAGTAAGAAAAAAACAAAACAAAGATTTATCATACCTTTTAGATCTCTAAGAGTCCTGTGGTATGCATCTGAGAAAGCTCGTTGCTTAACTTCGCGCCACCTCCTAGATGGTATAAATGTTATTAGAAAGTCAGTTGTCCACATACAAGTAAACTGATATTGATATTATTGATAACATCATACCTCTCCCAACTCCAAGTAATTCAACTGTGTGCACAAGAGCTTCTACCTCATCCACGGAGAGTAATCTCCTGGTTCGAGGTTGCCCAATTGTATGACTTGAAAGACCCTCTCGTTCATGGGTTGAAGGAATATGCACCGAGACATTATCAGTTTGATGCCCTTCATTGCAGAGTTTCTCAATTTTGTCAATGAGTTCTGCTACATGTCGTTTCATGGTGCCGCACGCTTAGAGTTGCCAATTATGGTGTATACTGTGCACATAAAATTACTAAGTAAAAATTGTAGTAGCTTTGCAATTAAGCATGACTTATTTATAACATGCAATCATGTCATTAACATGATAACATGAGAGATGCATGACATTAATTTAATAATAGAGTAATTTAACATGTAAATATAATAATTATTTCAATTTATCAAATTAAATATATTAATTGATAAATTAGAACTTAAAAAATACTTAGACAATTAAATATGCTCTAAATATTTATTTATTAGTATATATATATATATATATAATAAACATAATATATATAAAAGTTTGAAAGTAATCTAAAAAAAATAAAAATATTAAAAAATTTTACAAAAATGGCGTGTCACCCTGCTAGCCTGTCCTATGGCGCGGCAAGCTGCAGATTCTAAACCAATTTAACATGTAAATCTAATAATTATTTTAATTTATCCAATTAAAGATATTAATTGATAAATTAGAAACTTAAAAAATACTAGCTTGGTCCAATCAATTTTTGGCAAGTGAAGAATAGAATGTGTTAAATTGGGTTGGACAGTCAAAACAGGCTAGACAAACCCGTGTTGTCACCCATAATTTTTTCCTCTTTGCATTATTCATAATTCCACTAGTTCTTCCTAAGTCTTTAAAAGCCATGACTTATCTAATTTTGGTAACAATGAGACAAAAACAATTTCTTTTCATATGCATTATTCAAAATAAATATGTGTATGAAATAAAGTTTTATTGTCTTTCAATTTTGTTTTACACCTTTTAAGAAAATAAAAAATAAATTTTTGACAATTATTTTTTTACAAACTTGACAAAGTTTTTATATGTAAAATTAAATTAATTAATTTTTTTTTATTTTTTAATCAAAATAAAATAATAAAATAGTACTTTTTTTTATCTTTTTAAAAATAAAGTAGTTTGTCAAAATTGTTAAAATTTTATTTGTCAAAATATCATACCTTAGGAAAATTTCAATCTTTTATGTATTATTATATCGTAAAATAAAATTCATGAGTAAAATTACAAAAAAATTACTTACGATCCCTTTATCGTCAATTAAATATTATGACTATTTCTCTCTCTCTCCCTATCTCTCTTTTAGAATTACATCTCATATATGATTTAAAATAATCTATCCCAATCATCTCTAACTGCCATTTTTTATTTCTATTTCTAAGATAATTTTAAAAATAAAATCATAATTAGTTAAAAAATTTAAATACTACAATTCATAATTACATAACCCTTGAGAGTTTTGCTATGCATACCAGGAGATATTGTGTTGATTCTCACAAATTCTATCTATGAAATATAAGATTGATACCTAGACGCACAATAGCCCTCATAACTAAAGATTCTATTAATAAAAAAAGTTTTGATTACATATCACAATATTCATAAGTTTAAAGCACTGAGTTAACTCATGAAATTCATATAACCCTGCTTGTCGTCAATGCTTATATCAAACATAATAACACCTCCATCTATATTCGTACAAAAACATATGCATAAAATACATATTCAGATAAAGATCAGAACAGAAATACCAAGACTGCTTGTGCTTGTTACCGTTAGTCCCTTAGCATCAATGAACAATTATAAAAGAATATGTATTATTAAGTCAATATATTCACAATGATAGAATAGGCTGACGGCCAATCAAGTATTCGTCCAAAGTTCTCCATAATTAATAAGAACTACATTTTACCATATTCAAGTAACTCTATATATAATGAATTTAATATTTCATTTAATCCTTGAGAAAGTAAAATATTATTTTAAGTCGTCATTATAATTACAGTTAGTATTCAATATTATTTTTGCATGGTTAATTATAAATTATTTTGCATAGTTAATTATAAATGCAAAGCAATTATTAAGACAAATACTTCACTATCATTATTCAAAAGTTAGAATAAGATAAATTGTTTTTATTTTAATAAATATACCTACATACCAGGCAGTCTTCTAGATTCTATCCATATAGACTCTATCAAAGAGTATGAGCAGTTACGACTGTATCAAAGAGCTCCTGAGGTATGGGCTCACCCCTCCTTCGCTCAGGGGGAATTTTTTCCACGTGCACTAATGTGTTCCATTTATCCCGTCATATCAAATTAGAATTACATCAAATCAGAATTAATAAGAATTGTAGTAAGAAAAAAACAAAACAAAGATCTATCATACCTCTAGATCTCTAAAAGTCCTGTTGTCTGCATCCGAAAAAGCTCGTAGCTTAACCTCGCGCCACCTTCTTGATGGTATAAATGTTATTAGAAAGTTAGTTATCCACATACAGGTAAACTGATACTGATATTATTGATAACATCATACCTCTCCCAACTACAAGTAATTCAACAGTGCGCACAAGAGCTTCTACCACATCCACGAAGAGTGGTCTCCTGGTTCGAGGTTGCCCAATTGTATGACTTGAAGGACCCTCTAGTTCTTGGGTTGAAGGAATATGCACAGAGACACTTTCAGTTTGATGCCCTTCATTGCAATGTTTCTCAAATTTTTTCAATAAGTTCTGCTACATGTCGTTTCGTGGTGCCGCCCACTTAGAGTTGTCAATTATGGTGTATGCTGTGCACATAAAATTGCTAAGTAAAAAATGTAGTAGCTTTGCAATTAAGTATGTCTTATTTATAACATGCAATCATGTCATTAACATGATAACATGCAAGATGCATGACATTAATTTAATAATAGAGTAATTTAACATGTAAATCTAATAATTATTTTAATTTATCCAATTAAATATATTAATTGATAAATTAGAAACTTAAAATATACTTAGACAATTAAATATTCTCTAAATATTTATTTATTAGTATATGTGTGTATATATATATATATATATATATATATATAATAAACATAATATATATAAATATTTGAAAGTAATATAAAAAAAATAAAAATATTAAAAAAGTTTACAAAAATGGCGGGTCACCCCGCTAGCCCGTCCTATGGCACGGCAAGCTGCAGGTTCTAACCCGTTTTTCACTGGCAAACTAGCTTGGTCCAATCAATTTTTGGCAAGCGAAGAATAGAGCGAATTAAATTGGGTTGGACAGTTAAAACATGATAGACAAACCCGTGTTGTCACACATAATTTTTTCCTCTTTGTTTTATTTATAATTCCACTAGTTCTTCCCAAGTCTCTATAAGCCATGACTTATCTGATTTTGGTAACAATGAGACAAAAACAATTTCTTTTCATATCCATTATTCAAAATAAATATGTGTATGAAATAAAGTTTTATTGTCTTTTGATTTGTTTTTTCACCTTTTAAGAAAATGAAAAATAAATTTTTGACAATTCTTTTTTACAAACTTGACAAAGTTTTTATATGTAAAATTAAATTAATTAATTTTTTTAATCAAAATAAAATAATAAAATAGTACTTTTTTTATATTTTAAAAATAAAGTAGTTTGTAAACATTGTTAAAATTTTATTTGTGAAAATATCATACCCTAAGAAAATTTCAATCTCTCATGTATTATTATATCGTAAAATACAATTCATGAGTAAAATTACAAAAAAATGACTTACTATACCTTTATTTTCAATTAAATATTATGACTATTTCTGTCTCCCCCTATCTTTCTTTTAGAATTACATCTCATATATGATTTAAAATAATCTATCCCAATCATGTCTAACTGCCATTTTTATATTTCTATTTCTAAGATAATTTTAAAAATAAAATCATAATTAGTTAAAAAATTTAAATACTACAATTCATAATTACATAATCCTTGAGAGTTTTGCTATGCATACCAGTAGATATTGTGTTGATTCTCACAAATTCTATCTATGAAATATAAGATTTGATACCTAGACCCACAATAGCCCTCATAACGAAAAGTTCTATTAATAAAAAAGGTTTTGATTACATATCACAATATTCATAAGTTTGAAGCACTCAGTTAGCTCATAAAATTCATATAACCTTCTTGTCGTTAATGCTTATATCAAACATAATAACACCTCCATCTAAATACCTGCAAAAACATATTCATAAAATACATCATATTCAGATAAAGGTCAGAACAGAAATACAAAGACTCCTTGTTAGCGTTAGTCCCTTAGCATTAATGAAAAGTTATAAAAGAATATGTATTATTAAGTCAATATATTCAGAATGATAGAATAGGCTGACGACCAATCAAGTAATCGTCCAAAGTTCTCCATAGTTGATAAGAACTACATTTTATCACATTCAAGTAACTCTATGTATAATGAATTTAATATTTCATTTAATCCTCGAGAAAGTAAAATATTATTTTAAGTCGTAATCATAATTACTGTTAGTATTCAATATTATTTTGCATGGTTAATTATAAATTTTTTTGCATAGTTAATTATAAATGCAAAGCAATTATTAAGACAAATACTTCACTATCATTATTCAAAAGTTAGAATAACATAAATTATTTTTATTTTAACAAATATACCTACATACCAGGGAGTCTTCTAGATTCTATCCATATAGACTCTATCCAAGAGTATGAGCAGTTAAGACTCTATCAAAGAGCTGCTGAAGTATGGGCTCACCCCTCCTTCGCTCAGGGAGAATTCTTGCCGCGTGCACTACTGTGTTCCATTTATCCTGTCATATCAAATTAGAATTACATCAAATTAGTATTAATAAGAATTATAGTAAGAAAAAAATAAAACAAAGATCTATCATACCTTTAGATCTCTAAGAGTCCTGTGGTCTGCATACGAGAAAGCTCGTAGCTTAACCTCGCGTCACCTCCTTGATGGTATAAATGTTATTAGAAAGTCAGTTATCCACATACAGGTAAACTGATACTGATATTATTGATAACATCATACCTTCCAACTCCAAGTAATTCAACCGTTCGCATAAGAGCTTCTTCCTCATCCACGGAGAGTAGTCTCCTTGTTCGACGTTGCCCATTTGTATGACTTGAAGGACCCTCTCGTTCACGGGTTGAAGGAATATGCACCGGGACACTTTCAGTTTGATGCCCTTCATTGCAGAGTTTCTCAATTTTTTCAATGAGTTCTGCTACATGTCGTCTCATGGTGCTGCCCGCTTAGAGTTGCAAATTATGGTGTACGTTGTGCACATAAAATTGGTAAGTAAAAATTGTAGTAGCTTTGCCATTAAGCATGGCTTATTTATAACATGTAATCATGTCATTAACATGATAACATGCAAGATGGTTGACATTAATTTAATAATAGAGTAATTTAACATGTATATCTAATAATTATTTTAATTTATCCAATTAAAGATATTAATTGTTAAATTAGAAACTTAAAAAATACTTAGACAATTAAATATGCTCTAAATATTTATTTATTAGTATATATATATATATATATATATATATATATATATATATATATATATATATATATATATATATATATATATATATATATGTAATGAACATAATATATATAAAAATTTGAAAGTAATCTAAAAAAAATAAAAATATTAAAAAATTTTACAAAAATGGCGGGTCACCCCGCTAGCCCGTCCTATGGCGCGGCAAGCTGCAGATTCTAACCCGTTTTCCACTGGCAGACTAGCTTGGTCCAATAAATTTTTGGCAAGTGAAGAATAGAACGAATTAAATTGGGTTGGACAGTCAAAACAGGCTAGACAAACTCGTGTTGTCACCCATAATTTTTTCCTCTTTGTATTATTCATAATTCCACTAGTTCTTCCTAAGTCTCTAAAAGCCATGACTTATCTGATTTTTGTAACAATGAGACAAAAACAATTTCTTTTCATATCGATTATTCAAAATAAATATGTGTATGAAATAAAGTTTTATTGTGTTACAATTTTGTTTTACACCTTTTAAGAAAATGAAAAATAAATTTTTGACAATTTTTTTTTTTACAAACTCGACAAAGTTTTTATATGTAAAATTAAATTAATTATTATTTTTTTATTTTTTAATCAAAATAAAATAATAGAATAGTACTTTTTTTATCTTTTTAAAAATAAAGTAGTTTTTCAAAATTGTTAAAATTTTATTTGTGAAAATATGATAACCTAAGAAAATTTCAATATTTCATGTATTATTATGTCGTAAAATAAAATTCATGAGTAAAATTACAAAAAATTACTTTCTATCCCTTTATTTTCAATTAAATATTATGACTATTTCTCTCTGTCCCTATCTCTCTTTTAGAATTACATCTCATATTTGATTTAAAATAATCTATCCCAATCATCTCTAATTGCCATTTTGTTATTTCTATTCCTAAGATAATTTTAAAAGTAAAATCATAATTAGTTAAAAAATTTAAATACTACAATTCATAACTACATAACCCTTGAGAGTTTTGCTATACATACTAGTAGATATTGTGTTGATTCTCACAAATTCTATCTATGAAATATAAGATTGATACCTAGACCCATAATAGCCCTAATAACTAAAGGTTCTATTGATAAAAAAAGTTTTGATTACACATCACAAAATTCATAAGTTTAAGGGAAAATTTTACACTTTCATAATTAATTAATTTAGAGCAAAAGGAGAGTCACTTTTGTAATGTGCGTAAAAAATATCACACCCAAAAGCTTTTTGAACACCAACACCACAATCGTGAGGTCCCTCTTAAACAATTAAAACATAATGATTTTCCTCAAATTATATATAGCAAGTGTATAAACAATAATATAAACAAGTTGTATACTTTCAATAAAAAAACATTCAAAGGACAAACTTAAATTGATTTGTATTCACCTTTCACACAAATAACTATTTCGTCAAAGTGGAAAACATAGAGTTTCGAAATCGGTAAAAACCTAGATATTTAAGAAAAATATTATAAGACAATGAAAAAAAAAAGAAGGTAAAATGGGAGTAGTGAAGCAACGAGTATAAGAAAATGAGAAAAATGTAAAAGACATATAAGAAAATGATAAAATGTTAGTTATAGTTAAGGTTCAAACAAAAACATATTAGTTGAGTAGGGTGTGAGGTGTTTAAATTACACTAAAGGTGGTAAGGTGAGATGACGAGAGCAAGGCGGCATGACCTTACACAGTAGTAACGGGAATGAGAAGCTCACGATCATTGTCTTAATGGTGGTGATTGAATTAAAAAATGGAGTGTGCGCGATGTTTAGGATAAGAGGCCATAGAAGAAAGATGAGAAAATAAAATACATAATTCAATTAGTGAACAGTTAACCGATAGAAGTTTATTTTTTTAAAATAAACGATAAAACAATACTGTTTAATTTTATTATTATTTTTACTTTAATATTTAATTTTTACTATAAATAGTTTAGTTTTTTTTTACTTTAATATTTAATTTTTTTTGTAACTTATATTTTTTTATTTCACATATTTCCACGGTTCAAATTGATGTTGATTAAAAAGTATGGAAAAAAAATTCAAACATATGCATCAACTTTTTTTCTATTAAATTATGATTTTTGTAAATTAAAGTATGATTTGTGTCATACATATTTAAGTCTGCCAAGAAAATAATTTATATACATTGAAAAAAAATCTAAATGTTACATTATTTTTAGGGAACATTATTTTGACAGACTTTTGTGTCCATTCAATATATAAAGAGGATTCCCTCTTTTGTATCCATTTTTCATTTTTCAATTTTATCCTTAATTATTATTTTAAAAATTAATTATTTTATAATTGGTTTATCTTTAACCATTTTTTAAATATCTTTTATTTTTACCATTATTCAAAAAAATTCTTTTTTTAACAATTCTTCTATTTAATAACTATTTTAAAATTTATTATATATATATATATATATATATATATATATTTCTAAAGTAAATATTATTGATATTAACTCAAATTCTTATAAAAATTAAAAAATGCGAACATACAAGTTGTCGCGCCTGTATTTTCGCTAGTAATAATAATAATTATTGTTATTATTATTATTCTCTTATCAATTTATTTCCAGTCTATTTACACTTTTAAATAAATAACTTCTTCGAAGAGTATAATAGACTATTATTTATTATATAATAATTATTATTCTTAGGTTTATATGAAGACTCTTTTTCACTAATATATAATAGAATATGTAGTATTTTTATTTTATCCTCTTATAAATGATAATATTATTAATGTTATCCTTCAAGTACATCTAAAAACTATGCCATTTGTAAAATATTCAATAATTTTCTTTAAATGCATGTTTATTTATAATTAAAATAAATGTGTGGTTTATATATATATATATATATAATTTTATCTGATAAATCTGTATTTATTAAATTTTTTACGTGCTGATATTATTATGTTGCTTGACATGTTATTATTTGTGTCTATAAATATATTATTTGTCACAATATAAATTTCAGTTCTCTTAAGACAAATACTGGGTTTAATATTTTGTAACAGTAATATATATATATATATATATATATATATATATATATATATATATATATTTTGTAACATGTAACCTTGTTATATGAAATTAAATTTTATTGCTTTTTTTTTCTATACATATTAACACCAGCGAAAGTATATGTGTTATATTTATGTGTCACTTTTTTTAATATTTTTAAATTTAAATAAATTTTTTTAATCTTATTATAAATTTTTTTTTGTTATATGAGTAATTTTTTAATTTAAAAATTTATTAAATTAAAAAAACGGTTAGATTAAAAAAACTATTAAATTTTAAAAAATAACGGTTATTTGAATGATAAAATTGATAAAATAGTAATTTTGATGTAAAAGGTAAAACTAAAAAGAGAAAAATATAAAAAAATATATTCTTATATATATGGATATAGATATAAATATGTGTATGATGTACAAAAAATCTGAGATATAAATAACAAAAATATTTAAAATAAGTTACATATTTCTAATTTATTTTTAAGGTAGATTATTCAACTGCTTTGACTTATTATCTTCGATAAACAATAGTGCCTTATTATTATCCGATAGATAAGATAATTAATGTTAAAGTTATTATCTAAATATATTAAACTTTTCTTTCTCTTTCTTTTAACGTATATTTAAATATAAAAAATTAAATATATTAATTTACCTCAATATTAGTTAGGTTCAGTTGTCTAATTATTTTTAAACACGTTAACAAATTTATCTTCATATCGTTAAATAAATTTAATAATTACGTTGATTCATCTGACTATTTGATAATAAAAAATGACATTAAATAAATTTAATAATTAGGTTGATTCATCTGACTATTTGATAATAAAAAAATACATTTTTCTCTACACAAGGATTTTAGGATTGTCGGTGTATTTTTTATGATATTTTTTATTTGATGAATATCTTGAATGTGTTTTATTGACGAAAGACAATATAAATGAAATACAAGTTTAAATTACATATAAAAAATTAATATCATTTTAGATTAAAAGTTCTAGAACAATAAAGTCTTTATTTTTATATAATTTTTTTATGTTTATACTGCGTTGTCTTATAGAGATGAGAGAAAGTAATATTTTGATATTTCAATGACTCACTAAAATGTATATTGTCTTATTCTAAAAGCATTATAGTAGATCTTTCATATTACACAATTAAAAAAAATAATTTTATATTTTAGATAGTATAATTTAAAATACAAATTTTATATTTTAAAATTTAATTTCAAAATGTAAATTTGATAAAAACATAGCAAAATTATCATGTAATATAAAAGATAGAATAATTAATTATAACCTAGTGAGACAATAGAATATTGATTCCTTAAACGGCTTTGTTTGATTATTTTATATTTTATTATTACATATAAGTGTTCATATTTTCTAAATATTTATATAATGACACAAGTTATTAATATTTATAAATTGATTAAGTTGATATATACAATAAATTTATATTTATTAACAAAGTGAAATATATATTTATACACATCTATAGGTATGGACTCACCCGTCCTTCGCTTAGGGGGAATTCTTGCCGCGTGCACTAATGTGTTCCATTTATCTTGTCATATCAAATTAGAATTACATCAAATTAGTATTAATAAGAATTGTAGTAAGAAAAAAACAAAACAAAGATTTATCGTACCTTTTAGATCTCTAAGAGTCCTGTGGTCTGCATCCGAGAAAGCTCGTAGCTTAACCTCGTGCCACCTCCTAGATGGTATAAATGTTATTAGAAAGTCAGTTGTCCACATACAGGTAAACTGTTACTGATATTATTGATAACATCATACCTCTCCCAACTCCAAGTAATTCAACCGTGCGCACAAGAGCTTCTACCTCATCCACGGAGAGTAATATCCTGGTTCGACGTTGTCCAATTGTATGACTTGAAGGACCCTCTCATTCACGGGTTGAAGGAATATACACTGAGACACTTTCAGTTTGATGCCTTTCGTTGCAGAGTTTCTCAATTTTGTCAATGAGTTCTGCTATATGTCGTTTCATGGTGCCGCCCGCTTAGAGTTGCCAATTATGGTGTATGTTGTGCACATAAAACTGGTAAGTAAAAATTGTAGTAACTTTGCAATTAAGCATGACTTATTTATAACATGCAATCATGTCATTAACATGATCACATGCATGATGCATGATATTAATTTAATAATAGAGTAATTTAACATATAAATCTAATATTTATTTTAATTTATCCAATTAAAGATATTAATTGATAAATTAGAAACTTAAAAAATACTTAGACAATTAAATATGCTCTAAATATTTATTTATTAATATATATATATATATATATATATATAATAAACATAATATATATAAAAATTTGAAAGTAATCTAAAAAAAATAAAAATATTAAAAAATTTTACAAAAATGGCGGGTCACCTCGGTAGCCCGTCCTATGGCGCGGCAAGCTGCAGATTATAACCAGTTTTCCACTGGCAAACTAGCTTGATCCAATCAATTTTTGGCAAGTGAAGAATAGAACGAATTAAATTGGGTTTGATAGTCAAAACAGGCTAGACTAACCCGTGTTGTCACCCATAATTTTTTCCTCATTATATTATTCATAATTGCACTAGTTCTTCCGAAGTCTCTAAAAGCCATGACTGATCTAATTTTGGTAACAATGAGACAAAAACAATTTATTTTCATATCCATTATTCAAAATAAATATGTGTATGAAATAAAGTTTTATTGTCTTTCAATTTTGTTTTACATCTTTTAAGAAAATGAAAAATAAATTTTTGACAATTTTTTGTTTTACAAACTTGACAAAATTTTTATATGTAAAATTAAATTAATTAGTTTTTTTTAATATTTTAATCAAAATAAAATAATAAAAAAGTACTTTTTTTATCTTTTTAAAATTAAAGTAGTTTGTCAAAATTTTTAAAATTTTATTTGTGAAAATATCATACCTTACGAAAATTTCAATCTTTCATGTACTATTATATCGTAAAATAAAATTCATGAGTAAAATCACAAAAAAATTACTTACTATCCCTTTATTTTCAATTATTATGACTATTTCTTTTTCTCCCTATCTCTCTTCTAGAATTACATCTCATATATGATTTAAAATAATTTATCTCACTAATCTCTAATTGCCACTTTTTTATTTCTATTTCTAAGATAATTTGAAAAATAAAATCATAATTAGTTAAAAAATTTAAATACTACAGTTCATAATTACATAACCCTTGAGAGTTTTGCTATGCATACCAGTAGATATTGTGTTGATTCTAACAAATTCTAACCATGAAATATAAGATTGATACCTAGACCCACAATAGCCCTCATAACTAAAGGTTCTATTAATAAAAAAAGTTTTTAAAGCCCTCAGTTAGCTCATAAAATTCATATAACCTTCTTGTCGTTAATGCTTATATCAAACATAATAATACCTCCATCTAAATACCTGCAAAAACATATTCATAAAATACATCATATTCACATAAAGGTTGAAAGAGAAATACAAAGACTGCTTGTTACCGTTAGTCCCTTAGCATCAATGAACAGTTATAAAAGAATATGTATTATTAAATCAATATATTCACAATGATAGAACAGGCTGACGGCCAATCAAGTAATCGTCCAAAGTTCTCCATAATTGATAAGTACTACATTTTATCACATTTAAGTAACTCTATATATAATGAATTTAATATTTCATTTAATCCTCGAGAAAGTAAAATATTATTTTAAGGGTTGATCATAATTACAATTAGTATTCAATATTATTTTGCATGGTTAATTATAAATTATTTTGCATAGTTAATTATAAATGCAAAGGAATTTTTAAGACAAATACTTCACTATAATTATTCAAAAGTTAGAATAAGATAAATTGTTTTTATTTTAACAAATATACCTACATATCAGGCAATCTTCTAGATTCTATCCATATAGACTCTATCCAAGAGTATGAGCGGTTAAGACTCCATCAAAGAGCTCCTGAGGTATGGGCTCAGCCCTCCTTCGCTCACGGGGAATTCTTGCCGCGTGCACTAATGTGTTCCATTTATCCCGTCCTATCAAATTAGAATTACATAAAATTAGTATTAATAAGAATTGTAGTAAGAAAAAAACAAAACCAAGATCTATCATACCTTTATATCTCTAAGAGTCCTGTGGTCTGCATCCGAGAAAGCTCGTAACTTAACCTCGCGCCACCTTCTTGATGGTATAAATGTTATTAGAAAGTCAGTTATCCACATACAGGTAAACTGATACTGATACTATTGATAACATCATACCTCTCCCAACTCCAAGTAATTCAACTGTGCGCACAAGAGCTTCTACCTCATCCACGGAGAGTGGTCTCCTGGTTCGACGTGGCCTAATTGTATGACATGAAGGACCCTCTCGTTCTTCGGTTGAAGTAATATGCACCGAGACACTTTCAGTTGGAGTTGGGAGAGGTATGATGTTATCAATAATATCAATATCAGTTTACCTATATGTGGATGAATAACTTTCTAATAACATTTATACCATCAAGGAGGTGGCGCGAGGTTAAGTTACGAGCTTTTTCGGATGCAGACCACAGGACTCTTAGAGATCTAAAGCTATGATAGATCTTTGTTTTGTTTCTTTCTTACTACAATTCTTATTAATACTAATTTGATGTAATTCTAATTTGATATGACAGGATAAATGGAACACATTAGTGCACGCGGCAAGAATTCCCCCTGAGCGAAGGAGGGTTGAGCCCATACCTCAAGAGCTCTTTGATAGAGTCTTAACTGCTCATACTCTTGAATATAGTCTATATGGATAGAATCTAGAAGACTGCCTGGTATGTAGGTATATTTATTAAAATAAAAACAATTTATCTTATGCTAACTTGTGAATAATGATAGTGAAGTATCTGTCTTAAAAATTGCTTTGCATTTATAATTAACTATGCAAAATAATTTATAATTAACCATGCAAAATAATATTGCATACTAACTTTAATTATGATCAAGACTTAAAATAATATTTTACTTTCTGGAGGATTAAATGAAATATTAAATTCATTATATATAGAGTTACTTGAATGTGATAAAATGTAGTTCTTATCAATTATGGAGAACTTTGGACGATTACTTCATTGGCCGTCAGCTTGTTCTATCATTGT
>Ga0214543_1002499_pt1 | contig 36167 bp, 14 predicted proteins | sample CNSS2metaG_FD_160094 | JGI IMG/M metagenome (GOLD analysis project Ga0214543, IMG submission 160094) | Root nodule microbial communities from cowpea collected in UCLA plant growth center, Los Angeles, California, USA - CNSS2 | ecosystem: Host-associated > Plants > Roots > Nodule | place: USA... | reverse complement strand
ATATATATATATATATATATATATGCTAAGACTAGTCATATATTAAAAAGTATCTTAAGGATTATAATTATTTAAAATTTAAAAAATTCTTTTGAAATATAAAAATTATATTTTTTAAGAAATTTTTATTTTAATAAAAAATAAATAAATAACTGCAAAATATATGATAAAATATATTTATTTGTTATTATATTTTAGTATAAATATAACTAAAATAAAGAATATAATTGTTATTTTGAATTTTAAATGTCTACTTCTAACGTGATGGAAAAATACACCATAGAAGAATATGCAACATAACATAATTTTTTTCATTGTGGATATGAGTAAGTAACACAACCATGTACACCATATACATAGACAAGCTATGCACTATAGAAAAACATATTATAAAAAATTTATAAAGACTTAAACTCCGAGATTGTAATACATGGGAAGGCTGTGTTGTTAATGTCCTCGTCTCATGGCTCAGTCTAAAATTAAGATACTGTGGGATGGTGCATGTGATGGACATACCACTGCAGAATAGGTCAAAAGGCGAGTTCTCGATTCATGCGTGTCTGTGTAAAAGAAAATATTTTATGCGTTCTATTCCTCATAGTATTTGCGTTAAGGTGTTTAGTTCCTGTCAAGAGGCTAAGTCTCCATTTCTGTTTAAAAAAAGTATTTAGACGAGTTCTATTCTTCATTGTATTTCTGTTTCACTTTTACTTCTTGTCGGATAGATGTAATAAGATAAATATTAGAATAAGAAATATTTAGAAGTGATGGTTTAGTAACCAAAGAATGATGGGACAGAGATAAAAATAATTAAATACACAATTTTAAACCTTAATATAATGAATTTTTAATGATTAAAGTAATAACTATATATTTTTTTATTATGAAAAAATATTTAATCTTTAAGAGTAAGAACTAAAGTTTTTCCTCTCAACTGCTTATTTTTTTTACATATGTATTTATATATTTAATGACTATTTTAAAAATTAATTATATATTTATTATTGATTTTAACTTAAATTTTTAAAAATTAAAAAATGTGAACATATAATTATAATAATAATTATTTGATTTTTTATAATATTAAAAAAAAAACAAATGATAATTTTTGTGATTTTATCCGCATAACTATAATTTCCACTATTCGATTTTTATAATATCGATAAGAAAATAAGAAATAATAATTTTTGTGGTTTTATCCACGTAACTACAATTTTTTTTTTAAGTTTTATGATTCTGATAATTTTTCGTATATACATATAATATTGAAATTTATAATTTTTTAATGTACATGTTATTTATAATAATATATAAAGAGATACTTCTTTTTATCTATATTTCGTTATTCTAATTTTATTCTTAATTATTATTTTAAAAACTAATTATTTATAAATAATTTACTTTGAACCGTTAGTCAAAAAACCTCTTTTGTCTTCAACAGTTATTTTAAAAACCTTTCTTATGTACATATTTTATTTTTCTAATTTTACGTTTAACAATTATTTTAAAAATCCATTATAAATTTTTTATTAAACTGAACCGAATCGAATTGAACTAAACCAAATCGGACCAGACCAAACCGAACTGAACCAAACTGAATCGGATCAGACCGAACTGAACCGCACTGAACTAAAACGAACCGGACCAGACCGAACCGAACTGAACTAAACCGAACCGCACTGAACTGAAACGAACCGGACTAGACAGAACCAAATTGAATCACACTAAACCGAACCGAAACGGGCCGAACCGAATCAAACCGCACTGAACTTGATCATACTAAACTGAACCGAACCAGACCAGACCGAACCAAACCAATCTAAACCAAACTGAACCGAACCAAACCAAACTGAACTGAAATACTCTTTAGTTGTGCTGAATTTTAAAACACCTTCAAAAAAAGAGGATAAAATTTAAAGGAAAATTTTACACTTTCATAATTAATTAATATAGAGCAAAAGGAGAGTCACTTTGTAATGTGCACAAAAAATATCATACCCAAAAGTTTTTTCAGCACCAACACCACAATCGTAAGGTCCTCTTAAACAATTGAAACATAACGTGTTTTTCCCTAAATTAAATATAGCAAGTGTATAAACAATAACATAAACAAATTGTATACTTTCAATGAAAAAAACATCAAAAGGATAAGCTTGAATTTATTTGTATTCACCTCTCACACAAATAACTATTTATTTTGTCAAAGTAGAGAATATAGAGTTTCGAAATTGGTAAAAGCCTAAATATTTAAGTATTTAAGAAAAATATTATAAGACAATGAAAAAGAAAAGTGAAATGGGAGCAGTGAAGCATTGAGTATAACAAAGTAAGAAGAATGCAAAAGACATATAAGTGATCAATTAGTGAGTAATTAACCAATAGAAGTTCAGTTTTTTAAGAACAAACAGTAAAACAATACAGTTTAATTTTTATTATTATTTTTTTACTATAATATATAATTTTTATTAAAAATGGTTTTTTTTTACTTTAATATAATACATATAATTATAGTTAAGTTTAGTTAGATTATTTTTTTTCATTTATAACAATATATAAAGAGATACCCTCTTTTGTGTCCATATTTCGTTATTCCAATTTTACCCTTAATTATTATTTTAAAAACTAATTATTTTATAAATAGTTTACTGTTAACTGTTAGTCTAAAAACCTCTTTTGTCTTCAACAGTTGTTTTAAAAACCTCTCTTATGTATATTTTATTTTTCTAATTTTACGTTTAACAATTATTTTAAAAATTCATTATATATTCTTTATTGAACTGAACCGAACCGAATCGAATTGAACCGAACTGGACCAGACCAAACCGAACTGAACCAAATTGAATCGGATCAAACCGAACCATAACGAATCGGACCAGACCGAACCGAACCGAACTAAACCGAATCGAACTGCACTGAACCGAAATGAACCGGACCAGAACGAACTAAACTGAATCAAACTGAAATTAACCGAACCAGATCGAACCGAACTAAACCGAACCGCACTGAACTAAAATGAACTGAACTGAACTAAACTGAACCGAACCGAACCAGACCGAACCGAATCGAACCGCACTGAACCGAGCCGCACTAAACCGAACCAGACCAGACCGGATTAAACAAAACCAAACCAAACTGAACCAACCAAAGCAAATTGAACTGAAATACTTTTTAGTTGTGCTAAAATTTAAAACACGTTCAAAAAAAGAGGAGAAAATTAAAAAAAAAAAAAACACTTTGATAATTAATTAATATAGAGCAAAGGAGAGTCGCTTTGCAATGTGCGCAAAAAATGTCATATCCGAAAGTTTTTTCAGCACCAACACCAACATTGTAAGGTCCCTCTTAAACAATTAATGCTTCCTTTTAATATCTTTTATTTTTTTAATGAGATATATTAATCTATCCCAATGTAGATATTAAATTTTGTATAAAATAACTACAAATCTCTTCTACAATGACAAAATATTAAGGGTAAATATCTAAAATTTATAACCCATTTTGAAAATTTTGTCTTGTCGACAACAACTAGATAATCAAATCAAAGAGATGAAGAAACACATGACAACATTTTTTTTTCAGCAACCACGTGACAATGTAAATGCAATAAGCATGAAGGAAGAGAATCTCTACTACATTTAAAGGTTAATCAACAAGTAATTATAAAATATTTACAAGAAGAAATAAAAAATACATTTTCTACGATATTAAAATAACGTTAACTGATGATTGTGTCTATTCTTTATATACTATTATAGATGAATGAAAAAAACTTTTTTTTGCCCTCCTATGATTTATAACAACAGTCACATGTTTCAAAACAACCTTCTACCCTTTCTAAAGGGACTTCAAGATTACCTATTCAACAAGATTTTTGGAACAAATTTTATGAAATTCTAAGAACATGATTTCCAAAATATGGTTTTTGGAAGAAAATTTTTGAAATGAAATTTCTAAAGCATATGAAATACATTTTGTAAAGAGCCTTCTAGACCAGAATTTTCAAAATAAGCTTTCCAGAACATATGAAATATTATTTTAAATGAACTTTTCATAACAAACTTTTCAAAACTTATAAGATGCAGTCTGAAATAGGATTTCAAGAACAAGATTTCCGAAACAAATTATTCAGAACGAGTTTTCTTGAACAAACTTCCCATAAATTATCATCGGTTTACACTCTCTCTTATTGCTTCCTCTCAAAAGGATTGCAGCAACAATGGAGAACGAAGGTGTAGTGACAATGATGACAGATGTGGAGGCTCGGTAGCTGCAATGACATGGTTTAACGATGAAAGATATTTTAATATTTTTGCTTTTAGCATGGGAGTTAAACTTAACTCAAATTTCTATAAAATATTAAAAAATACGAACACACAGGCACAACAACGCCTGTGTTTTTGCTACAACAACAAAAATCATTACCAATCCATACTCACTACAACAATAATCTTCGTGTTTATCAAAATATATGCATTAATAAGGTTATTACTAGTTCTTCAATATGTGTATACCATTACATATACATTTAATGTCTCATAAGTAAATAACAATATTCAATGATATTTTTTAGTTCTTTAAAACTCAACAACTTATGGACCATGTCTTCTACAAAGAATTAAGAAGACTGCTTCAAAGGTAAATATATATTTTTATTATTTATACATAATTCAATTGCTACATAATATTTATGTTATTTGCATATATATTAACTATAATATTTACTTTTTTTAAAATGCAGGGAAGCTGAAACACATCATAGACATCAATCTTTATTTGACCTTCCAATTAAAAAAATGTTTAAGGATGTAAATCTATGATACTTTCATTTACTATTTTTTGTCTACATCATTCTTTTAAGGATTGTATATTTATAGACACCTACTAAAATAGTTTGTATATTTATAGACAGCTACCATTGACTCCATCACATATAGCTCATTAACCCCAAGTCTTGATCAAATGTATTAAATATTAGTTGATACACAATCTTACCAACTAGTAATTTATTGCTTTTTTTTTTCAACCAATCTACGTATACTCATCATAAATTGCCATTGATTATTCTTAATGTTATACATATAGATCCATAAAAAAAAGCAAACACACGGATGCACTCTATTTTCGCTAGTAAATAAATAATAAATCTACCGCTGACGAGTTATTAATCTATATTTTAAAGTAATTATAAAAATATAAGCAAAATATTATACTAAGTGATATTATATTAAATAACTTTTACTTTTTATTTAATTTAAAAATAAATATTATCTTCCCGTTTTTCTAGATATGCATTCATTTATTTTTATATTTTAATAAATGTTATTTTTATTTGTCATATATTAATAATAATTGGTAATTAGTAAAGTGACACCCACTTTTTTTTATTTAAAAATATTACATTAACTAAATTTAAATACAAAATTAAAAAAATGCAAAAAATAAAGTTTAAAATATAACATACAACATAAATTTAATGATTTGGTTATGATATATTAAAAGTATCATAAGAATTATAATATTTAAAATTTTAAAAATTATTCTGAAATATAAAACTTACATTTTTGTTTTTCGAGAAATATTTATTTTAATAAAAATAAATAAATAACTGTAAACCATATGATTGGATGTATTTGTTTATGATTATGTTTTAGTATAAATAAATAAACATAACTAAAATAAAGGTATAAAGAGCATAATTGTTATTTTATCTATTCTAATATAGAAAGAGAAAAAATACAACACAAGAGGAGGACCTTTTAGTCCATAAAAAAGTGATACCTGCTTAGACTTGCAAATGAAGACTTGTGTTCATGTACCTACCGTGTAGTGGAAAGAGAGAGAGAAAGAAAGGGAACAATTATAGTGGTTCATCCTTCCTCTGTTCTTCTTCTATGCTTCGCGCTCTGGTTTTTTTCCGAGATTGACTCTGCAATTGATGATGGCTGTGCCAGTAGAGGAAGCCATTGCTGCTCTATCCACATTCTCGCTCGAGGTACTCTCTTCACCTACAACTCTCGCACCTCAATTTCTTTCTCTATTTCAATCCAATTTCCGTCACATTTTTCTCACTTCTTTTGTCACGAACATTGAAATGCGCTTAAGATTCTTTTTTATCTTTTTGTACTTCTGCTATTGTTTGTCTGATTCACTCCATCACTCGCTTAATTCGTTGTTGCTAATTCTAATTGAAGAAACTTCCATCTTGGTTTCTTTGAAGTTTTGTGAGTTTGTTATAGACAGTGTGTGGCTTCTTTATTTTATCTTTCCGAAATGTTTATTAAGCAGAAGATAACTGAAACAAACTTCTGATCTGTCAATGCTAGATTTACATGGCATGTCATTTTATGATGAGGTCCCAAACTAACGCATTGCAGCAACTTGAGGGTTTTGTTTCTATGTACGAGAGTTTTTTTTTTTTTTTTTTTTTTCATGTACCCCTTTATTTAGTTTGTTGTGAATTATGTAGGATGAGCAACCGGAGGTGCAGGGACCTGGAGTGTGGGTTTCAACTGAGAGAGGTGCAACAGAAAGTCCAATAGGTACTTCTTTTTCTTATTCCATTTTTTTTTTCTGTTATGGTTTTACGCTATGATGACTGTAATTAATAGCTTCAAAGATGCATAGAGTTATTAGTAATTGCTATTTACCACCCTCTTTTTTGTAGAGTACAGCGATGTCTCTGCTTACCGACTATCTCTATCAGAGGACACAAAAGCTCTCAATCAGCTGGTATGCAGCTCTTGAGCTATTCTTGTTGTTTAATCTACCCTTTACCTCTAGTTCATTTTTTTTTTTCTGATTATAAATTTTAACTGTTTTTTCTTATACAAAATGCAGAATGTCCTTAGCCAAGAGGGAAAGGAGATGGCATCAGTGCTTTACACTTATCGCAGTTGCGTCAAAGCACTTCCTCAGGTAAATTTCTCCAAAGCTACGTTGAGGAGTTCATCAATGCATACAAAATACATTTCTTTTAGATAAATAAAGAAAATGTCTGAACAGAAAGAGTTAAGCTTTGGGCTTTAAGTATATTATATTTAAAGTTCACCAGCACTAATTCAGACTTACTATATATATATATATATTATGTTGCTTTTTAAAACCTAGCATTTTGCCGGTAATGAATGAATTCAAGTAGTCCGGGCTTTGCCTAAGTGATAGTTTTATCTAATGCAACATGAGATCTTATGTGCTGCCATTTTCTTTTTCTTTGTTGATAGTTGGAAATATTAAATTGACTACACTGGAAATTCTTTTTAATATTTCCGTATGCCTATATTGTTTTATGTAATTTATGCATTTTTCCACAATGGAGCAGCTACCTGATTCTATGAAGCAAAGTCAAGCTGACTTATATTTGGAGACATATCAAGTTCTGGATTTGGAAATGAGTCGTCTGCGTGAAATTCAGAGATGGCAAGCATCAGCTTCTTCAAAAGTATGGGATGTTCTCAACATATTATAAGACCCTTTCTTATTTTATTAGAAGCTTAGCCGATCCAGACTTAGGACGTTAAGTCAATATGTAAATGTCACTTTTATGCAGTTAGCTGCTGACATGCAACGCTTTTCTAGGCCTGAACGACGCATTAATGGCCCTACAATATCTCACTTGTGGTGTGTTATAATTATTATGCTTTTGTTGTTAATTTTTGTTATTGTTGTTGTTTTGGATTTTTTAATATCTTTGTTCTTAAGTGCAGGTCTATGTTGAAGTTGCTTGATGTTTTAGTGCAACTTGATCATCTTAAAAATGCTAAGGCAAGCATACCAAATGACTTTTCATGGTATAAAAGGTATGTATTTTATTTATGCCTATCTCCCTTTATCTTTAGGTTGAGGGTCTTAAACTGTTCTTCCAGGTTCAGTGTTTCAGTTTGTGTCTACTGTATCTTATATCTATTTCTTTGTGGAGGCTTTATTTTTTTATTCTCGGTGCTTTAGGTGCATGTCAATTTGTTTGTATAATAATGAACATAGATTTAATCTCTTTGTTAATAGTATTTGGTTTCCAAAATTCTTCAATATAACTTTCGCAGAGTTGATCTGTTAGATACATTTCTTTGTACTTTTCACTTGTTTGGATAAATAGAAGAGAGCAAAAATAAACAAATTATATTAAATATATTTTTATATTCATTAAATTTTTTTATTCCGTTCTTATTCTTAATATAACTTTATTTATTATTTCTAAGTAATAAAAAATTATTTAATTTTGAAGAAATTAAAACAAAAATAATAGAACAGCAGATGTGGGAGACAATTCTTCAAGGAAAGAATTTCATGCCTAAATTGGGAGGATCTTATTTCCATGTAGGCCTCTAAAAAAAATTCACTTTTCCCCTTCATTTCATTAAAAAATGAACAAGCAAAGTTAATTTTTCTTTCATTTTCATCTTCTGTACAATCTGTATTGTAAGAATGTTGAAATTATGATTTCCTTTTTTGTGTATGTTAATAAGTACAGGTTTAGAAATATTATTATCCAATCATCTACTCACCTGATTTAGGATTTCCATATTTGAAAAGTTACTTGATGAAGTTCAGTCATTCATAATGGTTCTTTTTTCCCTTCAATTTGTCAGGACTTTTACACAAGTCAGTGGTCAGTGGCAAGACACTGATTCAATGAGGGAGGAATTAGATGATTTGCAGGTGCATAATAGATGAAATTTCTAAGTTTGTGACATATAGAGTACTGGAAATTTGTTATTTATTGATTGGTTATGAAAGATTCTTTTCCAAAATTGTCCATGTTCATATTGTACTTTGGAATATGCCAAACTAAAGATGGCCGGTGATTGATCCTTTTTTAATTCAATGTGCAGATTTTCTTGAGCACAAGATGGGCTATTTTGTTGAATTTGCATGTGGAGATGTTCCGAGTGAACAAGTATCCTGTATATTTTCTTCACATTTCTTTGTTCCATTTGAGATTCTTTGCAAAACCACAACACCTACACTTTTGGTATAACTTGTAAATGTTTTATTTTTTTGTTTAGATTTTTTTTTTTGGAAAAATGTCATTTGTGTTCACGATGTGTAGGAGACTGGAGAATTTTATCCTTAACCTAGTTATACTTTCATAAAAAAGACAAGGTGGATTTGGTCAATACTTGAGTTGAGAAGTAAAGACAAGAGAATAACTGGTGGCTAGGCTAGCTCAAATCCTTCTTTTGATTAGTTATCTAAGTTTGCAGTTTAAAGCAAATCAAAGCAAATCAAGTTGATAAAAAGTGTTTTGAATCTAAAATTTAGGGTTAGTCTATTGTTCTTGAGTACTATCACAAAGAAGTGCAAAGAACTGATCGATATATCACACCAATAATTTTATGCTTTGTAACACTGTTTAAATATCCTGATTTTTTGTTTCTTATTAAAATCCTTGACTTGATATAGTGTAGAAGACATTCTTCAAGTTCTTATAGTCTTTGTTGTAGAGTCTTTAGAATTGGACTTTGCCCTTCTCTTTCCAGAACGCCACATTCTTTTGCGTGTTTTGCCTGTTCTTGTTGTCCTAGTGACATCATCAGAGAAAGATAGTGAGTCTCTGTACAAGAGGGTGAAAATCAACAGACTGATCAATATATTTAAGGTACCGTTGTTTATATGCTTATTGATAAATGTACTGGTTAACAGAATAACTTTATTATTTGATTACCTGAAAATTTCTACGTTTAATGCACTGAATTCTTTCTCTATTGCCAATAAGTTCAAATTTGTGTATCATTTTAACCTTTTTTACAGAATGAGGCAGTCATTCCTGCATTTCCAGATCTGCATTTGTCTCCTGCTGCAATATTAAAGGAATTGTCAACATACTTTCCTAAATTTTCTTCTCAAACTCGCCTTCTCACACTTCCGGCACCACATGAGCTTCCACCTCGCGAGGCACAAGAATATCCTCCAAATTGTTTTGTATTGTTACTGATAAATTTATACTAATTTGTTATTATTGAACTAGATTTTACTTTCTTGAGTGTCATCCATTAACTGATACTACTTTTTAGTACCACTCTAACTGCAGATAGTTGAGTTGTTATCATGATATATATGTTTGGGTAACAAATTACATGTTTTCTGTTCAATTAATTTAAAGAATGCCAGGAGGGTGATCTATATAGTTTTTTTTTTTTTTTTTTTTTTTTTTTTTTTTTTTTTTTTTTTTTTTTTTTTTTTTTTTTTTTTTTTTTTTTTATTGTTGACAAATTTTTTATATTGTGTATCAGCTGGAATTGAATAATACGTTAATTGAAAACTGGAGTGGTTATAGGTTCAAAAAAAAAATGGTGTTTATGCAGTTAATTTTTTCCTGCAATATTTTTGTGTATTCATTGTTAGATGACATGGAAAACTGTAGGTTTAATGAATATATTTTATTGCAGCCTCTGATGCATTTTAGAACTTAAATTAGTTTGTAGTTAAGATTACTAGAGGAGCTTCTATTAATAAAATTATTGAGGAATCTTTTCTGTAATGTTGATTTTATATAGACTTATAAAGCATCTTCCTACTGACTCCTTTAGAATGTAAACTTGACATGATACACATATCAGAGACATTATTTGATCATAAATCATATTGGAGCCATCCGTGCTGAGCATGACGATTTTGTAATTCGATTTGCTTCTGCAATGAATCAGGTGCTGCCCTCTGCTCTGCTTTGTCAGCAGATTGAATGTCCTCCTTGAAATCTTATTTGCTTTGTTTCTTTGGACTATTTCTTAGCGTGTATACCTGCTACTTAGTTGTTTGTCTCTATTTTTACAGCTGTTATTGTTGAAGTCAACTGATGGTTCTGATGTTGAATGGAGCAAGGAAGTCAAGGGGAACATGTATGATATGATTGTTGAAGGTTTTCAGCTATTAAGCAAATGGACTGCTCGCATATGGGAACAATGTGCATGGAAATTTTCTCGACCATGCAAAGATGCATCCCCATCATTTTCTGACTATGAAAAGGTAAGGAGTTTTCAAATGTTGCAGTTATCGAATCTTGGTAGTTTCTGATCATTCTTTTTCTCCTTTGTTGTGATGGCTGATTTATGTTCTAATCTGGTACTGGGACTACGGCAAATATTACTACTATCATTTTTTTATTTGTATAATGTAATTAACTATTTACACAAAATAGCAATTTTTCGTCACAATTACAATTTGTATGTGCAGTGGTGTTGATACCACTTGTAGCCTTATCCATCTTAAATATTATTCAAATTGATTTAGTTTTTCCATTGGACATGTCAAAATTAACCATTTTCACTCTAAGCCAATATTTCCTTTATTTTTTATTTGTTATGAAACAATTAATTTTGAGCAATTCTAAAATATGATATTGTGCTTTCAGTAGTGTTGATACTCCTTGTTACTTCAAGCATATTAAAACGCTTAAATTTTGAATCAGCCATAATTGTTTTACATAAGCCACATAAAACTTAACCATTTATCAAGTATTGCATCAGTTAGCCATTTATTTTCAGTTATTCAGTTATTTGTGTTAACTACACACAAAGGTGATTTTTATATTAATTGTACATTTTGATTTATGTCAAAGTTGGCACCCTACACTTCAAATCAAAATCTATCTTGAATGGTTTCTATTATAAAATAGAAGTTAACATAAGCTTTGTGTTTCTTGTAGGTAGTAAGATATAATTACAGTGCAGAAGAAAGGAAAGCACTGGTTGAACTTGTGGGCTACATAAAGAGTGTTGGATCTATGATGCAGCGGTGTGATACATTGGTTGCTGATGCTTTATGGGAAACAATACATGCTGAGGTCCAGGATTTTGTCCAAAACACATTAGCTATTATGTTGCGGACTACCTTCAGAAAGAAGAAGGACCTCTCTAGGTAGTATTCTAATTTCACATTACATTGTATAAAATTGTTATTTTTTTAATTTGATAGCTGATATGTTCCTTGGACTTGGTGTTCTCATGGAATTGTTATTGATCATAATTCTGTATCATGAAAAATAATTCTTCTGTATCATAATCAACAATATAGCAATGTTCTGGATCAAAATGTTCCTTTGTCTGTCATTTTTTTTACATTTCAAGATATCATCTTCTTTTCCAGTTACACCTTTGTTTCCATTTTTGATTTTATAAAAGTGAATAATTATTATGCATTGAAAATTGTTTAAACTTTAAACATTAAATAAATTTTTATTGTAAATTTATATGCACATTAAGAAAAGTTCCCATGTGTTATCTATTTCCAGCTAGAAAATTTATGATCATATATGACCTGAATCTAAATTTATAGGTGAGAAGCTCAAATGACATTATGGAGGGAAGTTTATTTTTTGTTAAAAATATGTTAAGTGAACAAAAAAAGACTTCAAGAACAACATTTTGAGAAAGAAAAGGTTCAGAACCCTTTGATTCACTTTTAGAAAGAAAAGGTAGTTATAATTAATGAGAGAGAATACAGATAGGCATACAACATTTCTTTTGATTGATATGGAGAGTGAATAAGTAGGTTATAACGTTCATCACTTTAATTAATATGGAAAGAGAGAAGATAATGACACATAAATTGAAATAAGAAAACTGAAATAAATGTAATAGGTAACTCACTTAAAATTGCATTAGAAATAGAAAAATTAAATGATTTCCTTCGCTTGGGTGAAAAATATCGTACACCAGTATTAGGCTATCTCCATAGTTAGATTTTAGACTGTTAACAAAACCTGGATTTTCAGTTTGTAAAATTTTGCTTATGGTTTCATGATTTGAGTTGTTATTATTTGATAGAAATTGAGTTTTATTTTTAAATTTTACCGGCAGTATTTGATGATCTTTTGAATTATCCTATGAGACTTAACTTCTTTATGGAGTTTTTGGGTTGGATGTTGTCCCTTCATTTGAATCCCAAGAAAATTTCCAGGAAAACAGTTCACTGATTGAAAAGTCTGCATCAATTTTTCCTTGATTCTTTTTTCTTTTTTGTATCAATTACCCAAATATGGATTTTCAGGATTCTTTCAGATATGCGGACCCTTTCAGCTGATTGGATGGCTAATACAAACAAATCAGAATCTGAGTTACAGTCCTCACAGCATGGAGGCGAAGATAGCAAAGCAAACATATTTTATCCAAGAGCGGTTGCCCCAACTACTGCTCAGGTCTGCATCGTTTTCAATTCTCTTTGCTCCTCTTTTATAGTTTGTTATATCAATATGCATGAAGAGCCGCATGTATTAGGGATCAAAGTTTTAATATTGAACTCTGCTATCTGTATAGATGTTTTTGTTCAACTAGCATATGGACTTACCAATGCTGTGGTAGAGGAAAATAAATGAAGTCTTTATTTTGAAACGTTGACCATTCATTTATGTGGTATGCATGTGGGAAGACTCATTCTTACTTGATATGATTTTGAAAAAAATCTATTTTCTTTGTTTCTTAGATTACTTTTTTCAAGTTCCGGTGTTCTGCATGAAATTTTCTTGGTGTGTATTCACATACATTATAGTAATCAAAAGTTGTTACCAAAGATTCTGTGTATCCTGACTTGAGCTGCTTTACAAGTTCTTTCTGTGGATACATGTAATGCTGTGGTTAGCATGTAATTGTTGCTTAGCTAATCTCTTTACTACAGGTCCACTGCTTGCAGTTCTTAATATATGAGGTGGTTTCTGGTGGTAACCTTAGGAGGCCAGGTGGACTCTTTGGCAATAGTGGCTCAGAAATCCCAGTTAATGATTTAAAACAGCTGGAGACATTTTTTTACAAGCTTGGTTTTTTCCTTCATATTTTAGACTACTCAGGTAATGGTATTTATCTGAGCGTCAATGTTACTGCAAAGACTCATCCTTTGCACACATTCCATTGATATATGAAATATCATCTAAACTGACAATCTCTTCCTCTCACTACTCCTGCCTTATGGCTCCTCTCCTACACTAGGGGCTATGAAGCGTTACATTTCGTGTCATATTGCTGTTGATAACATATATGGCTTTATGATGCACTGCTTTCAACCTATTAGGGGATCCTTTATCCCTTCATGGTTTTTATCTGAGAGAATGAAAGGGTGAACTAGTCCAATATCTAGAATCGAAATAAAAAGTACATGCAATGGGGCTGATAGATGATTATTAACATATCATTTGGTGTTCAGGAAATCCTTGGGTTCTTGCTAAAGTTAAAACTTCTAATACAAAACTAAACATCATTGAATTGGGAGGGTACATGGATGTTTACATTATCACTGAACGCAACATTAAACTGGTACCTACATTCTTGAGTAGAATAGTTTCCTATAAATTTCTGCTTTTTGGGTGCTATTTAGTTCTCTTGTAAATTATTAGGTTCAGATTATGTATGCCCCTGGCATGTGGACCTAACAATGAAGATTGGTCCTTTTAAAGCTTCCAAGCTCATTTTTGTGCTTATGATTTAGCGGTCACAACTTGTTTTTATTTGCTCATTATTGTACCTTAAGTATACAAATTGGAAGGTCATTGTCACCAATTTTTTAGAAAGTATCCTAAATGTTTTTGATTTCTTGGACTAGAGAAGAAATACATTAGAAGATAGTAAATTCTGAAAGATTTTGACCCTCTAATTTCTGAGACAGTTTACTGATAGAATCCTTTGCATATGCCTTATTACATCCTTCAGTGAATTGACTTGGGTGATGATGCTTGCAGCGACTGTTGCAACATTGACAGATCTTGGTTTCTTATGGTTTAGAGAATTCTATTTAGAGTCTTCACGAGTCATTCAGGTAATAATCATCACAAAATTATTTGAGTTTCACATCTATCATGTTCACAGCAATCATTATTTATAAGTCCAGCTACGAATTTCATAGCTCCTTGCAAAATATTGATTGCCTCAAGCATTCACTCATCTATTTGTACTTGTAATTGAATAAAAAAAATTCAAATAGTGGAAGGCTAGCAACTTGGAATTTGAATTGTTACATAGTAGGAAGATGGTGTGTATCTGTTATTTTTTCCAAAGTTTTCTTCTAATATTGAAATTTTTCTTTGTCCTGAACTTTGGAAGTTAACATCTTGTCTCTAATTCTGCATACTTTTAGTTATACCCTACTCCCCACCAAATCCTGGTTCTGTTAGTTATGTAAACTACTCAGAGATAGAGACTGAAATAACAATCAAAAGAAGGCTGAAGATTTCGTAGAAACATGTTTTATTAAGAATGAAAAGTTATATGTTGTGTGAATCTGATCTTTCTTTATGCTTGCTGGTAGCCTATTCTGAACTTCAACATTACTCTATTTTCAAGTAGTCATTCCTGTGTTACGGGTTTTCAATGTTGTTTTTAAAACTTTGAAATTTTCAAATTCTACCAAACTTGTGATCTTTTTTATTTTCTTTATATGCTTGTTTGTTCCATCTCCCCTTCTTTTACTAAATTTTCGTTATTTAATGTAGTTTCCAATTGAATGCTCTCTTCCCTGGATGTTGGTGGATTGTGTACTTGAGTCACCAAATTCTGGTCTTCTCGAGAGTGTTCTGATGCCTTTTGACGTCTATAATGATTCAGCTCAGCAAGCCTTGGTGTTGCTGAAGCAACGTTTTCTATACGATGAAATTGAGGCTGAGGTATTAGAAATTTTTAACTTGAAGGCTAATGCTAGTTGACTATATGATGAATTTCCTGGAACAGTATAATATCTGATACAGATGATTAGGTGCATATGGTGAAGTACACCAAATTTATTGGAGTGATACATGTGGTGTCAGGTATCCTATATTTACTAAATTGTTAGAGATGTAACAATGCCATGGGAATTGAGAACAAGGGGTATAAGTGGGGGGATCCTTGTGGAGGCATATAGAAAATTGAGTGAGGACTTTTGGACGGGAGGATGCAGGATCCTCAATAAACTTGCAATTTTTTGTATATTTCTTTTATATTTAAGAGTTGTTTTTACAGTTATGCTTCGTGACTTATGTTAACATCAGTTTATACTAGTAGAAGGTACTGTATCAACTGTTTTCTATTTACCTTTTTTCATAGGTGGATCATTGTTTTGATATATTTGTTACAAAATTGTGTGAAATCATTTTCACATATTACAAAAGCTGGGCAGCAAGGTATGCTTATCTTTCTCTGACTCAACCACATTTTCTTTTCATTATTCCATGGACTAACCTTTTTTCGTACTGATGGATACCTAAATCATGCAGTGAATTGCTTGATCCTTCATTCCTCTTTGCTTCAGACAATGCGGAAAAGTATGCTGTGCAACCCATAAGGCTCAATATGCTGCTTAAAATGACTAGAGTGAAGGTTAATGGATTACATTGTCATCATGTTTATTTTACATAATTTTGGTTTGGTGCTTTAAAGTGTAAGCTAGGTGCATACTGCCTGCTTAACAATTTTTGAATATTAAAATAGCCCATGGGGCATGTGTGGAAGGATTGGAAAAATATGTGTGCATGGTGTTAGATCACCTGCCTCCCAGCAGAATCTGGAAACACTTGACTGAAGCCCTACATTAAATGAAAAAATATTAACTGTTTTATACTTTTTTTAGTACATATAAGGGATTTTCCGATCCAAACCTCATTATCATCAAGTGACTTTGAATGATGTGACTTTCTATAACTTGAGGACGTATACAAAATAGACAACTTTGTGTAATAAGCAGGAATAAGTTGTAAGCCTATTTTTCCCCTGGGATTTGGTTTCATACTGATTATCAATCAGTTTCAGAAAAGGTTTCCCATGAGTTAACAAAGTTTGTTTATCAGAAAGTCCTGGTTTGAAATCTTGGAAAAACAGTTGCTGGGAGTGTTTCTGCTTTAATTGTTCAACCTAACTCCACATTGATTAGTTATGTTCCAAAGTGGCTTTTGGATACCAATAGTCTAACGTAATGTTTGGTCTAACTTTTTGGGACTTCTCTCTTTGAAGGGCGAAGCTAGGGCAAATGCAATTCTAGAAAAACTATTGAGTATAAAAGTAGGTTCTTTCTAATGAACTAATGAAGAAAATAATAATGAAGACTAAGATAGATGCTTACATGATTTATAATTTCTTTTTATTTTCATGGTGTATTCGTTGTTCAGTTTATATGATCCCTCTCTCACACACACACATACGTTCTGCTGGATGTCATAATTTCAATTTCTCTCATGTGATTATATATACTTGTACAGCTTCTCGGAAGGATGATTAATTTGCGAAGTTTGATCACTGAACGGATTAACAAGGCTTTCCGTGAAAATATTGAGTTTTTGTTTGATCGCTTTGAATGCCAGGATCTTTGTGCCATAGTGGTCAGTGATTTTACCTCAGCTACTTCCCATTACCAACAACTATGAACTACTTTTCTTTTCTCAATGTTCATTGACTAAAGCAATACTTTGACTATTTTATTTAAGGAATTAGAGAAGTTGTTGGATGTTTTAAAGCATTCCCATGAACTACTGTCCAGAGATCTTTCTATTGACTCTTTCAGTCTCATGTTGAATGAGATGCAAGAGAACATCTCCCTTGTATCATTTTCTAGTCGACTGGCCTCGCAGGTTTGTGTTTTGAGCTCTAAAGATGTACTTTAACTGGTGTCTCCCTTTCTTCTCTGCAAATGTTAATTAATTTCCTGTTATCTTTTAATATTGAACCTTCGTATTGAAAGCTGAAACACTGTTTAAATGGTAATTAGTAATGTCACGACTTGCTCTGTTTTCAATTTAATTTGATCTATTTCTTTATCCATGCTAGATTTGGTCGGAGTTGCAAACCGATTTTTTGCCAAATTTCATTCTCTGCAATACTACTCAACGTTTTATCAGATCATCAAGAACTGTTCCTGTTCAAAAGCCATCTGTACCCTCTGCTAAGCCTAGCTTCTATTGCGGTACTCAAGTAAGCATTCCTCGGACTGCCTTTAATGGTACAACCATTATAAGTCAGTATCAATATTTTTACGGCTTAAATAATCACCAATTTGTGAATAAACCTCTTAAATACCAGCAGCTCAAAGTCTCACTTAAGTCAGATGTTTACTTTGTTAAAATAATGTGATTTACTTTCCCTGACTAAATTTTTTATCTCACTTTCCATTTTGGGAAGTTGGAAAAGTTATTTCAGCATGGTTTAGTCCTTAGGACCACGTGCCAGGAGACTGTTGAAAGTATAGAAAAATCTAATACAAATTTCTTGGAGTTTAGATCACTTTTCTCAGCTTTCGTTCTGTTTTTCTATATTTTTTCTGTTTCTTATATTCATTTTTTTTTGTTTTACTTGTTCAGTGTTTTTAATAACGAGGGAGATGAACTATTGTGTTTGTGTGCGCTTTCTACAATTTTCATTATGTTCACATATTATAGACGTAGGTATATATGTTTCTCATTCTCTCACTGTGATAGGATTTGAATTCCGCCCATCAAAGTTTTGCGCGACTGCATAGTGGATTCTTTGGAATACCGCACATGTTTTCTATTGTTCGACTTCTGGGATCCCGATCATTACCTTGGCTTATTAGAGCTCTTCTTGATCACATATCAAACAAGGTACACTCTTCTTTATATTTGCTAAATTCTGAATAATTATAATTGCACACTTTTCTTTTTCTCTAGAAACCTCGTAAACATTATAAAATATAATTTTATATATACATTAAGTTTGATAATAAACTATATAGAAATTTGTGTGAACTAATTGAAATATTTCTTGCTTCTTAAACCTTGTCACTCTGATAAAGTTCTTTTTTAGTTTTCTACCAAAAATCCTTCATGCATATGAATTTAGTATCCATATTCAGGACACATGTTCCCTATTTCAATAGGTTATGTTCCGATCTCAATTCCACTAACATTTTATTATTAAGGTCAGTCACCACATCTTAGGTATTGTCCACTTTGGAGTTTGGTGGCTCCATCATGGTTTTGTCTTTAAAATGTGTCTCTGTGAGTTAAGAAAAGGTGTATATAAATAGCCCTTGGCTTTGACAGCTAAACAATATGAAACTTTTGGGCATACTAGAATATAAGCCGCTCAGTCAAGGACTAAGGGGAAGGCTCCTTTGCTTTTGGACCTCTTTTTCATTCTCATGAACGATGCTAATATTCTGGCCTCAATTTTGCTAAGATAACATTGTTAAGGTTAAACACACAATCCAAGGTATTGTATGCTTTGGAGCTTAGTGACTCTGTCATAGTTTTGTCATTTAAAGGTGTTACGGTGGGTCAAAAGAGGAAGGTGTATGTAAATATGATGCTCCGACATGTCTCTTAAATGGTGTGTCCCATGTCCGATACGTATCGGACACCGACATTTGTACGATACTTGTAAGACACACTATGTCCAATTTAAAAGATTTTTTTTATCTTTGACATGATTTTGACAATTAAAATAAGGAAAAAATCTTATAGTATCACTACTTTTCGCACATTGAATATTAGATAGATAGATTAGATTCATTTTTTTGTTAGTTGACAGTTTCAAATTTAACATGTATATACATGTCGTGTCTTGTGTCCTATATTTTTTCAATTTAGCCGTATCTTCGTGTATGTGTCCGTGTCATATCTATACCCGTTTCCGTATCCGGGCAACATAAATAGCCTTAGTTTTACTCGTAAGCTAGGTGGACTTTGAGCTTATCAAAACAGATTATAAAGTGCAAAGTCGTCCTAGCTACGGAAAACTGATCAACTAACTCTTTATAATCATGTAAAAAGGACTTGAGCAATGAATGCATAGTTCAAGGCTTTGCATAATAAGTTTTACCATATTAGTGTACACACTATTTTGCTAAGGATAGGGGGAATGAATGATAAAATGTTACAATATGTAGTTTTTCAAGTATATAGATTACACATCGACATTCACGAAAGCTTCTACCTTAATATAACTATTTTAAGCAACTGATTGTTTTTTATTGACACATGCATACTGGATGCTTTTAGTTTTGATTTGTCTATATTTATTGATATTATAAAATTTGGATGTGGCTCACTAACACTGAAAATGCATGCTATTTCCAGATTACTTTGCTTGAACCAATGATTACAGGATTACAAGAATCTTTGCCAAAATCAATTGGGCTTCTTCCTTTCGATGGAGGTGTGACAGGTAAATGGTGACATTTTTTCATTCACTTTGTTTTTATTGAGAAAAAGGGTTTATTCTGCAATTTACTTACATACGAATGCTTAAAATGTATTCTTCTTTCAACATCTTGACAGTAAATTAGGCATACTGATTCAATGTATAGAAAATTGTTTAAGCATATAAAATTGTGAAAAGCAAATCATTGACAAAATAATAGTGAGTTTTATTGTGTAAACCGTATTGGTGATTCATATGCTTGGATATGCATGCAATGCAACGTACCATATTCCAAATTATTAGTAAATATGCCCCAATTACACAGTGCGTGACCAAAAATGTTTCTTAGATAAATATTAATTATTAGTTCTTAGTTGTTGGTAGCGCCTATGTCTTTGCCTTTTCTTTTTAGTAAAGTAATACTGGGATACAGTTTCTATGTCATGGAATTGAGGTCATTGGCATAATTCTTTCTCTCTTCTTTTGTTTTTCTTATATTAGGGGAAGAAACCTTAGAAGAATAATGCATTTTTCAAAATCTCAATAGCACTTAAAGGTTTTGCTAGAAATATATCAACACAGTTATATTTCATGGACTCTACAAATAATTCTCAAAAAAATTAACTTCAAAGGAATACATTACATACATACGTGATCTTATCTGGAAATTGACTTAGATTATTTCTACACAGGTTGTGTGAGACTTGTTAAGGAACATCTTAACTGGGAGACAAAATCGGAGCTGAAAGCTGAGGTTCTTCATGGCATAAAAGAGATTGGAAGTGTATTATATTGGATGGGGCTTCTAGATATTGTGTTGGTCAGTAAGGCAGTTTAATTTCCAGTTTATATATTGGAATTGACATCGACAAAAGCTAAAAACTTAATAAAATCTGCTTTATATTTCAAGATAATTTAAGAATTTATATTATGTTTTTTCTAACACTACCTAAAAAGAAGAGGATGGGACAAAAACAATTATTTAGCCCATTGTACATGTAGTCAAGAACGTTTCTATATTGAAACTTGAAGGCCATGAAAAGCTTGGTAAATAAATACAATAAACAAAAAGGAAATGTTTTGCAGATGACTTGCTTGAAGTCCTTATTTGGTCATAAACTTTAAATAGATGAAGAGGGAAAATTTATTTAGGTAGAACTAGAAAAATTTGGGCTTTCGCTTTGAAGGCACAAAAATGGAGAGGAAGGATCTAAGAATGTATGAGTGCAAGGTAGGTGCTTGTGGGCTAGGTTTAACCGGTCTAGTCCCATCCTAATATTTTGGACTTGAACCAGGCTGGTTCTATACTTAGACAAGACAAAGTAAGAGGTATTTAGGGAGTTTGAAATCTCACAAAGGCATTTTAAGAATCTGAACCCCTGAACTAGAGGAGATCTAATTTCAGTTAAAGTATAATAATTTATCTATCATCATCTAACTCCCAAAGTAATTTTACAAGGATGCATAGTGCTGAAGAATAAATTTTGCAAAATTGATAGTATTACATGGGAAATAAGGAGGAATAATCATATATCTCCTTTAATTGCAATTTTGATGTTTTCATGTATGCTGCTTTAATTTGTGAGTAATAGTGATAAATACATTGCATTCTTTATAGAGAGAAAAGGATTCTATGGATTTCATGCAAACTGCTCCTTGGCTGGGCTTGCTTCCTGGAGGAGATGGTCAAATAGTGACTTCCCAAGATGGTGAACACAGCCCTGTTGTTAGTCTCTTTAAATCAACAGCTTCTGCAATGGTTTCATACCCTGGTTGCCCATCACCTTCCTCTTTCCATATTATGTCAAAACAAGCAGAAGCTGCAGGTTTGCTGTTGGAATGCTTTTAATTTTTTTTGCTGTTATCTTGGCATGTTTCTTTGTATAAGGCACTAATGCTTGTAATCGAAAGTGGAATCATCAAAATCATTTTGAGAGGCATGTAACCAAAGTGCCTTTTGAGAGGCTCAGCATCTGCATTTACTACCACCACTTTTTTCTTTCAATTCTTATCCACAATAATACCCACTACATCAAGCATTATGCCTTATTTTAAGCAACTAACAGCATAAAATTTTATGGAGAAAGAAAATTGTTAGGATAGACTTGGATGGCCAAAAACATCTTTTCATATCTTACATTATCCTTTAGGATAAGTTTTCCTGTTTCCTCATTTATATCTTAGGATTAGTTACCATATTTCCTTATATAATCATGATTTTTTTTTATCTATGTAGGTAGGAGTATGATTAGTATAAAAAAGGGTTAGTGCTGTAGGTTTTATGAACACAACAATGCATTATAGCCCATCTCTATAATAACAATTAAACTTCATTTCTTTTTCTCCCTCTATACCAAAAGCCATTTTTTTTTGACAAATACATTACTATACCTTTGTATTTATAATAAATTCTTTTTCAATAAAACTTTCTGACTTTTGATTACTTAAAATCAACTCTGGGGATTTCATTTAACAAAATCCTTTTATTATCTATTTCTAGTAGAAACGCTCATGTTATAGTTGCGTTCATTTACTTTGTGATGTGTTATTTTAGGAGAAGAAAAGGACATTTTTTATTATACACTAATAAAAATTACACGAGTGATATATAGCAGGCAGGGCTGGCCAGTATTCGGTACTACCCTGATTATAGAACAAATACAAGGATAAAATAGGGAAAGGCAGAATGAAATCAGATTTAAAGAATCTAGTCTTGATCATAAACTACCTAAATCTTCTAGAATCCTTATTTGAATTTAAAATAAAAGTACATACATGATCCTTTATTAATGGCTCAAACCTTGTTTCTTTTATTGCAGATCTTTTATACAAGGCTAACTTGAATACTGGAAGTGTGCTGGAGTATGCACTTGCCTTCACTAGTGCTGCGTTGGATAAATATTGTAGCAAATGGAGTGCTGCACCCAAGACAGGCTTCATTGACATTACAATTTCCAGAGATTTCTATCGAATATACAGTGGTCTCCAAATTGTAAGGAGCAACCTTCCACGCCCCTCTTTTACTTGTCACACTGCTAAATAACTTGCTAGTGCTTTGAATGAGGAATTGACTCCCCATATCAAATTCTTTAAATGTTGAGTTTAATTACAGGTTAAATGGCTGAAACTTAGCTTGAACCACTTTGTAACATCTTGTTTAATACATTAATAAATTTCCTATGTGTAATTATTTAAATAATATATATAATTAATGTGAGCTTTTGCTTGAGCTACGTAGGGATACTTGGAAGAGTCTGCTCAAGTGCCATCAAATAGTCATGACAGGCTGGGAGATTCAATTGCTTGGGGGGGCTGCACTATTATTTATTTGCTTGGGCAGCAACTGCATTTTGAGCTCTTTGACTTCTCGTATCAGATCCTCAATATCGCAGAAGTGGAGGCCGTATCTGTTATGCAAACACATAAGAACTCACAATTTGCTGTTCAGGTTTATTTTTCTTCCAATCACCCAAAAGAATATTTGCTAGTTCTACATCATCATTGTCCATTAATAAAATTACTGCTTTCATTATTGTCTACACGCAAACATTATTGAAATGTTTTCCGTCTTGCTCAATTATTTATCCTTCTGTACTGCATTTCTAGAGAATGATATGTTTTTTCAATTTAGGAACAGAGTGATAAAGATTAAATCAACCTCAGTTTTACCATGTTAAGACAAATCAAGTTTAATTTAGATGGATGTCGCATCAGATGTTTTAACTATGTCCAAACCTTGCAGCATAAGGAGTTATGGTTTTGTTTATGTGTGGTTGTATGCTGCTTAAATAGCATTTATTTTTCTTTTAACAGGGATGGGAAGCCTTATTGGAAGCAATGAAAAAAGCTAGGAGATTAAATAACCATGTATTCTCTATGCTTAAAGCACGTTGCCCCCTCGAAGAAAAGACAGCTTGTGCTATTAAGCAAAGTGGTGCTCCAATACATCGAATAAAATTTGACAACACAGTTTCAGCATTTGAAACACTGCCACAGAAAGGTGCTTAAACGAGTAGTCAAGTTGTGCGCTTCCTGCAAATTCTGTGTTACGTTGTACATGTATCTCTTGTGTTGTTGTATGTAAATGTTTCACGAGTTGAATTTCTATGCAGAGGTGGCAACATTTTTTTATAAGCTGTAATGGAACTCAGTCAGTTGACAGTTACAACCATCGGTTGCTATTAGTTATAAGCTTGTTGTATAAAGAGTAATTCAATTGGAGATTAATTTTGCTTTTTTCTCCAAACTCTTTCCTTTACTTCCAAGACACCTTTCGTGGTAACAAAGCTAGCTCTCAAGAAATGCTAATATAATTCACTCTTCAAATCATCTCTAGTTCAATTTCATTCAAGTTTAACAAAGGTAACCTTCCTTCGAAGCAACACGTGTGAATAATGATCAGGGATTTAAGTTGCATCAGTATAAAATAAAACCTCTTTTCATTGCTAGAAATCAGAAATATAAATGTACATTTTTAGATTTTATTCCAATAGTCAATTTAAAAAAAAAAAAAGATACTTTGTTTAGTAGTCATTTGATAACTAATATCAGATGAAAACTCCTTTTACTGTTAAAAATGATAGTTATACATATATATTATGAGACCCTACTTGACCTGTCAATATTAAAAGAAAAAAAGTCATGTATAGATGATCGATATTGTTTTAATTAGTTTTGATCTTAATAATTCTGTTTTAGTACAAATTTGAGATTTGCTTTGTTTACACTCTCATTTCTCATTTGACAAAACTTTCGTTATATCATATATAAACTATATAGATTAGAAGATAATTGTGCACGACTCTTTTGTTATGTCACAATTAACTGATAACTAGTCCTAACAATTCATGCATGTACGGTTTATAAGACTCAAATACGGAGTTCTTATGTTTTAAATAACTAATACTTTTTCATATAATATACTCATAAATATGTTGTTGGTATAACAAATGCAAGAATACATAATAATTAGGAAGATGTTAACTGGTGTCTTAAGAATACTGGTTAAGGAATATTAGTATGCATTGGTTTTGACATTTTTACATTAAAAGCTGAAATAATTAAGTACATTAATTAAAACAATATAAATATATATAATAGATTTAATAGAGAAAATTACTCTTTTAAATTTTTAGACAATAACCTTCTAATACAAATCAAAGATTTCAAAATTCTTAAAGTCTCTACTAGAAAAAAAAAATGTCTCCTATTTTTTTTTTAAATATTTAACACTATATTTTTATTGATTTTTCTGTTAATTTAAATTTTCTTATGTTTAATTTTTAGTAACATTAAAATATAATTATTTTATTATTTAATTGTTTTTTAACTTTTTAATGGTAAGTAACAATTGTTAAGATTAAAAGCAATTTACAATTGAGATTAAAACCTAACTAAAAATACATATTAGGAGGCTACTAACTTCATTATTATGATTGGTTGATTACTTTGTTGCTATGATGCACCGATACTTCAACTTGGGTCACGACACGTATCGTGTCCGATATTTTAGGATACTTTAACAATAATTATCAATGAAGTATCTACTTTATAAAGTCGTAATACACTACAATAAAATTTTTGAATAGTGAACAATTTTAGTGACAAAAAATAATTAGTCACTATAGTAACCAAATTGACAACTAAAATAGTTCCAAAAAATTATAATTAGTCTATAAATTGATAATTAAAATAATTTCAACTATGAATTGATCTTTAAATTGGTCACTAACATTAGCTACCAAGTTTTGGCTACTAAGATAATTAGTCTCTAATTAAGAATTTTGGATACACACATTAATAATCTTATATTTATTATATTTGTAAGAATTATTCTACATTTTTCAATATTCATATATCGCGTATCTATCACGTATCGTATCCTATTATTACGAAAATAAACGTATCGACGTCGTATCCGATATACGTATCGTATCTGTGCATCATAGCTTTGTTGACTTATTTTTATCTTGTATTAATTATTTGATTAGTGTAAAATGTAATTTGTAGTGAACATTTAAAATAAAATTTTCAAAATGTATTTTTATAAAATATTTTTAGAGCAATATTAGGTAATCATCTGTTTGCCTTTGTCATACTATTTTATGCGTTCACATTTTTTATTTATTTCATATAATCGAATTTGCAGCTTCTTTTTTAGCAAATGTTTGTGTGATTAGTTTGGGTACTAAAAATTAAAACATAAAATATTGGATTTATTTTAAAAGTTATTTTATTATTTTTCCTTAAAAATATTTGCTTTATAATATATGATTTATTTAGTTCATACAAATTAATAATACATTCAAGATAAACACACAGCCAAACATAATATTAAAGAAGAAGTAATTTTAAACACTTAAATATAAAAGGAAAATGTTTATAATACTTGACAGATAAGTAATGATATTTAAGACATTAACATTATGGCAATATGTTAAATATGAGAATATCTTCTGGTAGACAATAATCATTTAATAGTGATTTTGTCATTTTATATCATTGACTAAGAAGTTCTTTTATTACAAGGAATCAGTTTCCGATCCTGCATTCCTTAAAAACCTGTTGTTTGTTGTGCTACTTAATATAGGAAGAAGAAAATAAAAGATACATTTATAATTATTACATTCCCGTGTGCACCTTAGACTTCAATTTAATTCACGCGCACATTACTCTCCAGCCTTTTATATGGGCTGGGCCGGGCCCAGTGGGTCGGTGACGTGCCGTTATAACTAGCTTATTTTGTTTATTTATTTATTTGAGCTATCTATCACTCTACCACGCTACACGGTATCTGCACTCTGCACACACGCACTCGCATAGAGAGATAAAGAGAGTTAAATTGTGTGTTGCGTTGTGAAGCATGACATGACAGGGACAGAGACACATTGCTTACTGTTTATAATTTCGTCAACTGTCATCATTTTGATACAATAGAGAAGAGAAGAGAGAATTTTCATTTGTTTGAATTAGGAAGAAAGAAAAGAAGGGGAATGAATTTTGGGAGTTAGTAGGAATAGTAATGGCGAAGAGGGAGCGAGTGAGAGGAGTGTCGGCGTCGGAATTGAAGGAGAGGTTGAGGGAATTGGTGAAGGTTATCGTTGACTCCGACGACTACACGGTGGCAGCCGCCGACGAAGCCATCGCCACCCTTTCGGCTCTCAAACATTTAAAGTCTCCAGACTCTTTGGACGACTTTCCCCTTCCTCCCGAATTTCGATGCCCCATTTCAACCCAATTGATGACGGATCCCGTTATCTTATCCACCGGCCAGGTTAGGTTATTCCCTCTTTTCAATTTCAGTTTTTTTTTTTTTTCTGTTAGTGTTTGGTTTGATGTTTATAGTTTATTCCTTTAGAAAATAGAAAGCGTGACACTGAGTTGTGACTGATAGTGTGTGTGTTTTTTTGTGTTTTAATTTCGTTGTATTGCTGCTGCTTCAGACTTATGATAGGCCATTCATTCAAAGGTGGTTGGATGAGGGCCACAGAACGTGTCCGCAGACCCAGCAGGTCCTGTCTCACTCCATTTTAACACCTAATTACTTGGTCCGGGACATGATTGTGCAGTGGTGTAGGGAGCGTGGAATTGAGCTTCCTGAGACTGTTAAGGACATTGATGAAGTGGTCACTAATGCGGATAGGAACCATTTGAATTCGTTGCTTCGGAAGTTGTCATTGTCTGTTTCTGATCAGAAACAAGCTGCCAAGGAGCTTCGCCTTTTGACAAAGCGAATGCCTTCGATTCGAATCCTTGTTGGGGAGTCCAGTGATGTGATTCCCCAATTGCTGAGTCCATTATCATCGCCTGTCACGGCTTCTACTGATCCTGATCTCCATGAGGACTTGATCACCACGGTTCTCAATCTCTCTATCCATGATGATAACAAAAAGGCCTTTGCAGAGGATCCTGCAGTGATTTCTCTGCTTATTGATGCCTTGAAAAGTGGAACAATTCAAACGAGGAGCAATGCTGCTGCTGCTATTTTCACATTGTCCGCGCTTGATTCCAACAAACACATCATTGGAAAATCCGGGGCTATCAAGCATTTGCTTGAGCTTTTGGATGAGGGACAGCCATTGGCCATGAAAGATGCTGCTTCGGCAATATTTAACCTTTGTCTAGTGCACGAGAATAAAGGGAGGACAGTGCGAGATGGGGCGGTTCGGGTTATTCTGAACAAGATGATGGACCACATTCTAGTTGATGAGTTGTTGGCTATACTGGCACTCCTATCCAGTCATCCCAGGGCTGTTGAAGAAATGGGTGATCTAGGTGCTGTTCCTTTGTTATTGGGGATTATTAGGGAGAGTGCATCAGAGAGGAGCAAGGAAAATTGTGTTGCAATTCTGTATACAATCTGTTTTAGTGATAGAACTAAGTTGAAGGAAATTAGAGAAGAAGAAAAAGCAAATGGTACACTGTCAAAGCTTGCACATTGTGGAACTTCAAGGGCCAAAAGGAAAGCTAACGGTATTCTTGAAAGGTTTAATAGATCCCCCTCCTTAACACACACTGCTTAGTGAAATTAAACCTCGGGGATTAGGAAATCACCACTCTGTAAATAGTTTTTCTTGTGTTCTTCTGTACAAGCACAAACCATCTCGGGTAGCTGTAAAAATGGGAAAGAGAAGTTCACATATTATGTACAGAACCTTCACTTACAATCAGGGTGAATGAGCAAAGAGTTTGTTACTTATTCCTTTATTTCATTTCTGTTTGATTCTTTATCCCTTTTGGAAAAGCTCTTTTTCTTTGCTAAAGTTACTATATTCTTCTATTTTCTCGTTGCCTGACTGACTGCCCGTGATTGATGTTTTTGCTATCTAAATTTGTAAGTATTCTTCCCTTGTTTGTCGCGTAGCCAACCAACTTTGAGTGCTGACAAAGTGTCTGTTTGTATTTTGTTAGTGGCTCTATTGTTGTATTTGTATGTGGTTTTCGTTGCTGGTAACTTGGTATCTCACAGCTGAGAAGGGATAACTAATAAAAAGGTTAGTGTGTGGGAGTGGGGTAGGGTAGGGCCTCCTTTTGTCTTCTTTCCCTCGCCAACCAGTGAAGAGTGTCGGCACCGTTTTTGTTGCTCTATCTTTACCCAACTTTCTTTTATTACACTTTTAGGCATCAATTTTGCCCATGCCCCATAGATTTATGAATTTATTATATATGTATAATTATCGGTCACGTACTTTCTCCTCTAAGTTGATATGACTGATATTTTGACTTGTGCGTTTCTTTTTATTCAAATTTATTTTTCAAGTTCAGTTCCATGGTGTCACCGACAGTCTAGAATATTCAAAGTACTTGGGTCATGCATGCCTAACTATTCAGAATCTTAATCATGTCCTGACTGCTGCTGCTGACTAACTTGTTAGTCCATCAAATGTGTTTAGTTAACTTGTTCCAACAGCCTATCATAAGTATGGAAAAGAAACAGTGGATTGGTTTGGTCACATACATGAAGAGTGCTAGGAAATAAGGACGATTTTAGGCTGAGTACTGCTGAAATCGTGTCTTTCTATATGATAAGGTTCTTTGTACCTAGAGCTTTTATTTCCTTCACTAGTCGCAATTATAATGATTACTTCAATAAAATAATATTGCCATTATTGTCTTTTATTATACTAGGTTTGCTGCAAAAGGTTGGTGAGTCGAGTGGTGAGTAGCCTACTCGTAGAATTTAATTATTAAGCCCCAAAGAATGGCTGGTTTTTGGTTCAAGTAGAATGATTTTAAACTTTTGTTTAGAGCAGTTTTAGGAGGAGCTACTTGTAAGGAACTGTTGCATATACAGTACCTCGCAGGAGCTCATATGGACAGATAAGTATGGGCATAAACTATTTGTACTGTAAACTCTTTTATATTAATTTCATTAAAATATGTCTTTAACTAATACTTTTGTTAATTCATTTTAAATTATGAAATAAACTATTTCATTTTTCTTTATTTTCCTTTTTTAACGTTATTAATTGAAAATCATGGATGAGGTTGAATCTCTAGTGACGCTTGTGCCTGTGGGGTTATTCTCTCCTTGTAGGGTGTTTGAATGCCATAATTTAAGATGAATTCATATTTTCTATTGGTATTTTTGATACTGTCATTCAAGTCTTCAAAATATATTAAAAGCCTCTAGTATATTTTGAAAATTCAGTACCAAAAACTTATTACAGAATCTAAATTCAATTTAAGATAGTAATACATTTATTAGGAGATATTTAAATTTTTTATTATAAATGAGTTGTTTAAACATCAACTATTTTAATTTCTTAAAATTATAGAAAAGAAAAAGCATAATCTTAAACTCACAATCCTCACAAATTTGTGATTGCTTTCTTGGAATATCAAGAAATGCAAACAATTCTCAGAGAAACCCAGCGTTAGAGATTCCTTAACATCCAAAGAATAGTTATATGGCAGTAAATGAATAAAAGTGGTTGTGGTTGGTGAAATTGGATAGGGATGTGTTCACTGTTTCGGCATGTAGCATGTGATTAGCATCCCCAGTAATATTACCATGGTTTTTCTCTCCTACCTCTTTTCTCTCCCAAAGAAGAAACACCATTTATGCAGTCTATGTTTAAGCATCTCTCATGAATTAGTTACATAGGTATTCTATTCATATTGTGGACAGACCAAATTTGGTGTTGAAATTTGAAAAAATATTTCATATTTGTGCACACTACTCTTTCACTTTTGGCAAAAATGACTGCAATAAAATAATTACATTTTGTATATGCATGGACAATAATAGTGTAAAGTTGAATTGGAAAGAAGACAAATGCAGATGGAGAGAAGAATTTGGAAGGTCCTTTTCGTGGGCACTATAAAACGCCACCTACTGATCCCAAAAACCTGTTATTTCGTTCTGGGCACGTTAGTCACCGACTCACTCACGGGCTCCACAATGCTTGTTCCAAAGTAAACCATGAACTGAGCGCCATTATTTGATGCCTGAAGATGGAAAATGGTGGAATCTCACGCAATGTAAGGTTCTGTCACTTATTTGGCTACTGTCTATAATATAATCATAACTTCCTCAACAGCAACCATATTCAATGGATGAAACTCTTCAAAAAAAATCACTATCCTTGGAATCCTATTTAGATAGTGCATTTTTGTTTTTGACTATTTTTTTTATATTATTTATCTAGTTGAAGATTGTTGATTTTTTACAGACACCTGAAACATAATCTAACAGTACTGTATAATTATCATCAAACTCCTAATACTATAATTCTGTGAACTGTGAAGTGAATCTGTCTAAGTATACAATTTTTGAGTCATATTTCTTTGAAATGGTCCTCAATGTACAGAACACACACACACACAGTTTTTGAATAGACTAGCAAATAGAGGAGGATGGTACAATCACTAATCACCAATCAACATGCTCATACAAAATGGTCCACAACCACAAATATCATAATATCATAACCTTTTGAATATTTTTTTGTCAGCACTTAAAATTAATCCACATCTTGACAGAGAAAGAGTGATATAATATGACAAAAGAAATATGAAGTAAAATAGTGTTATCATAAAAGTATATTGGATGTATATACATAAAATGTATGATATACTGATGAAAGGATGTCTTTAGAATACCACTTACTAAATAGAATCAAATATTACAGTACATACAAATTTTAATTTTTGCATTCATGTCATTTTTATTAAAACGTTTTTTCTTTAAAAATGTTCTTTTTAAATGAATGAATGTCACCTTTATTAATAGCCTTGTTTCCTAAAGGCATGACATCTTACACCAACTTCTGGTCCATCTATATTCCCAACCCTCTCAAGTTGATGTTCTACACAACCACAACAAAATTAAATTGTTATCCAGTTACTAAATTCATATTCAACTGTCCCACTTTTCATTGCATTTTTTGTACAAATCCTTGATTTACTCAAATCCACGTGATTTTGAACAATAGATTGATAACAATAGTACTTGATAACACTGTTTCCTAAAGGCATGACATTTTACACTAACTTCTGACTTATCTATTCCCAACTATGAAAGTCTATGTTTAATTTCACTTAAAAAAAAAAAAAAAGGAGTGCAATGGTGAACTTAGTGTAACTTTAATTTGACATCCTTGAAAATGGTGAAATGAATTTCGAATGTCCACACATCCATCCATGGTGGTCTTCGTCAGTATAGTCTACTTTCCAACTTTCTAGGGTAATAACTAAATTAAGAATATTTAAAATAACAAAACAAAATTAAAATAATAATCACAATATTGATTTAAATTGTAAAATGTGTATTATAAATGGTTATTCAAAATTTATCAACCTTTATTTTGATCTTATTTTATTTTATTTTTAATCTTTACAAAACAATATTTTTATCTAAAGTTTTAATTATAATTTGAAAATCTTCTTATATCATAAACTACATTTTTTGCTCTTCTATCTTTTATTAAATTTCAACAAATATTATTAATGTGGCAAATAATATAAAAATGTTTGACATGCCATAATTAGATTTTTATCATTCATTATCATTACGTTAATTAATAAATAAAATGTATTCATCTGAATTAACATAAAAATAAAATATATTTTATTTAGATCAATTCTAATTTAATTTAACATTTCAATATAATTTAATATATGTTAACCGGAATTCTAAAGTCGGGTAACATATTTGTTTAAATTTTGTTTTAAAGTAAAATTTAATAAATATTTTAATTAATATAATTTTTTAAAAAATTTATTTAAATTAACATAAAAATAAATTTTATTTTATTTAAATCAATTTTAATTTAATAATTCATTACAAATTTTAATTATTTTAATTTAATATTTAAATATAATTTGATATATGTAATCGGATATGTTTGTTTAAATTTTGTTTTAAATTAAAGTTTAGTAAATATTTTATTTAGTATAATTTTCTTTTAAATATGCATTTGAAAATAAATTTACTTCATTTGTTTAATTTTAATTTAATAAAAAATTAAACAAAAATTATCAAATATTTTAATCAGTACAATTTAACTTTAGTATAATTTCATACATGTTAATTGAATTTTAAAATTCGATTATACTTGTTTAAATTTAGTTTTAAGTTAAAATTAAATAAATATCTTAACTAGTATAATTTTTCAAAAAATATTTATTTGAATTAACATAAAAATAAAATGAATTAACATGAATATTTTGAAATTCGTAGGACACTAACAAAATTAGAAATTCGGTTAAATATTTTTACGGATTTCAAAATCTATTTAAATATTCTTTTGGATTTCGAAATTTAATTAAGTACTTTTATTTCAAAATTCAACAGTTTTTTAAGTCGGATTTTGAAATCTGATATTTCGAAATTTGGTTTTGAAATCCACTTTTAACCCTTCAAATTTTGTGTTTTTTTTTTCGACAGATCTCATCTCCTATTGCATGTTTTTAAATTTGTTTCAGCTATCAATTAAAATTAACCATTTAAACCCTTATATTTAAAAATTTTCAAATTCGGTTCATCCCCAGATTATTCACAAATTAATAAACAACATAAGAGAGTGAGTGGAGAGTGAAGGAGAAAGATGCGAGTCTTATGCAACGCTAGATAAATGAGGTGGTGAGGGTTGGCGAGAGAATAAATAAGGATAAAGAAAAAAATTAATTATGTTTTTACCTACTCAATCAAAGTCAAATAAGAGACCATTATTGAGATTTAGAAAATTTTGGGGTTGTAGGAAGAAAACTTAGAGGTGTAAGAAGAAACTCTCAAAAATTTAATAAGGTGATGTTTATTTTATGACATTAAAATTTGGGAATGGTAAAAAATTTCAAGATTATTGTCGTGTGCTGTTTATTACCAAGAATATAAATACGTGTGCTTGTCTTACTTATCAAAACGTAATACTTTACGAAACGAAAGTTATTTTCTTCGATAATTACAAAATCTTACTTCATTGTTCTGCTTTTTGTTTTCTTTCACTTTTATTTTTGTAATCGTATAATTTTTTACCCTTACTGAATATCAATAAAATGTATTCATGAAATAATACTTGTATACTTATCATTCACGATGTAATGCTCTATTAATTTCTATTGTGTTTTAAATTATCTAACTATTACATTAACTGATTATATTTTTAATAATAATTAAAGTTAAAAACGTGAGAATAAAATCATAGATTAGCACATGCATATTCTACCGGACATTTTGGGCTTAAGAAGTGTTTTTTGAATTTTGGAAAGCTTGAACTTTATTGGACTTTTATAAAGTTTACAAGGAATCTACAAGCAAAACAAAACAAATAACTAACACATATACTTCAATTTATAGATTATTGTATGAGTATGAGTTGTATGTACACATATATCATAGAAAAAATTAAATTACATATATTACGTACATTAGTAAATTAAACCAATTTAAATATATATATATATATATATATATATATATATATATATATATATATCATATAAAAACTTAAATTACATATATTATATCACTAAATCAAACCGATCCAAATAAGTAATTTCTGATTCAGATTAACACAAGTTGTAAAATTGGTTTGAATTGATTTTTTGAATATTGAAATCAAACTGAATCATATTTAAAATTTTATATTTAGTTCAAAGTTTTTCTTAACCAAAAATTGAATTAAAATATACAGCAAACATTCTAATCAGGGATGTCAAAAAATCCGTACTCGCGGGTATCCGTGGATAAAACCCGCAACAGATAGAAAACATATATTAAAAATGGATATCCGCTACCCGTGGGTATGAATATTTTTGATACCCGCTATCCGCTAAACTTTAATTCACAAAAACACCCTCATATATATATATATATATATATATATATATATATATATATATATATATATATATATATATATATAAGTAAAAAGCATTCTGAGTCTTCATTCAATAATGGTGGTCGGATTCTTATCCCACATCGGAGTATATTACTTCCAGATATTGTGGAGGCATTGATGTGTCTTCAAGACCGGTTATGGACCAACATGAGATGTAATGAAATTAACACTTTTACTTAAATATTTTAATTAAGTGATTGTTACAAATTTGTAATGAACTTCTTATGTTTTCAGACTCTTCTAGATTAAAATTGGATAACATGAAACTTTATACAATGTTACAAGATGTGAACATTGATGAAGTTAGTAATTTCTTTAATATTTCATTTAAAAATAAACTACAATATAATTTGTTAGTGATTTTTCATTTGTTTGTTTCTTCATGAATCAATCGAAGAATGTGAACTTGTTGATCCAAGCACTAGTTATGGTTAAATATTTGTTTTTTTAAATATTTTTGTAAATATCCGCGGGTACCCATGGATACCCGCGGATATGAGAAAATAGGCGGGACGGATATGGGTATGGATACAGGACGAACATTTATCTAGCGGATAGGGTATGGGAGAACTACTATCCGGATCCTACCCATCCCATTGACATCCTAATTCTAATGTAAAATAAAACTAATTTAGTGTCACAAATTCTTTTAGCTAATTTGCTATTTGGAATCACCAACTCATGTTTACCTAAAAAACAAAACCTTTGCACCAGACTAAAAATAATAATAACTAAGTTCACTCAAACTAAAAGTTTCATTATTTCTCCTCGCACAACTCACAATCTCCTTTTTAATTTTTTTGTAAAAAAATACCATTTTATGTTCAATGTCCTTGTCATAAAAGAAGAGGAAAAAAATAATAATATTTGCTTAACAGTATAGAATTTAATTTAATTAATCATTAGCTAAACTTTCACATGTAATGTATAATTTAAATTTTCAATTTAATAGATTTTCTTCTCTTAAGTATCTTTCTCCATACTAAATCGCATATGATTTTTTACTTCATTCCCTTTCTGAATAAAATTTTGCAGTGAATACTCCAACAATTTACGGTACGTGTATTGAGTCCAGCATTGTTCAACATAACTAAATAAGATCTGACATTTTCAAAATATATATACACAATATTGGAAGATAAACAGTGTTATATCATATTAGATAAATCAGTAAAGGTAGGTTAATCTTAAAAAAAAAAAAAAAAAATAAAAAAAAATTTTTTTTTAAATTAAAATATTAAATTTAATTATAAATTATTTAAATTTAATATTATTTATT
>Ga0214543_1002497_pt1 | contig 36183 bp, 27 predicted proteins | sample CNSS2metaG_FD_160094 | JGI IMG/M metagenome (GOLD analysis project Ga0214543, IMG submission 160094) | Root nodule microbial communities from cowpea collected in UCLA plant growth center, Los Angeles, California, USA - CNSS2 | ecosystem: Host-associated > Plants > Roots > Nodule | place: USA... | reverse complement strand
ATTATTTTTTAAATTCAATTATAAATTATTAAATTTAATTATAAATTGAATAAAATTATTATATTTAATTACTAAATAGAATATATTTATTTAAAATATTATAAGAATATAATTATTAAATGTTTTTCTCTAATATTTATATTCTAAAATACTTTTAAAATTGATATTTAAAAATATTTTAAATATTCAAAATATTTTAGAAAAGTAAATTAATATTTATAAAATTAACATTTAAATATAAAATATTTTAAATTGTAATATCTAAAATGCAATAACAATATTAAATATTTTAGATTTAAATATCAGTTTTACAAATGTTAATATATATTTTTAAAATTTTAATAATATTTAAATAATTATATTCTATTTAACATTGAATCTAAGAATTATATTCAATTTATAATTAAATATAATAATTTATAATTGAATTTCAAAAATAAGTAATAAAATGTCAATTTTAAAAATTAAATTGTTTTATTTTAACAAAAATTGGGACTAAATTAAATAAAAATAACGAATATAGAAACTGAATTGAACAAAACTAAAGAATATTGAAACTAAATTGAACAAAATATACAACCACAAAGTGACACGTGGCACTAGCATTAACACGTAGCAACTATTGTGACTTGACACGTGAACCCAATTTTTTTATAATTAAAAAAATTAAAAAGTTAGAAAATTTAAGAAAATAAAAAAAAAATCAAAAAAACAGGAGCTGACACGTGACATGCACTATTAAAGAACGTTAACTATTTAAACACCGATAGTGAAAAAGACTAAATTGACCAAAATTTGATGAAAATAAAGACCTAATTAAACACAACACAAAAATGACGACCAAATTAAATAAAAACAACAAAAATAAGATCAAATGTATATCTAAGTCATTTTTTTTATGAAAATGAGTATAAAATTGCAAACTTCATCCTCCTCCCGTTGCCATACCTATTTATTACTTATCTTATTTAGTATATTTCTATAATTACTCTTATATTTTATACAATAACTTATTAACCTTAACTTCTTTTTACTTATTATTACTTATTTAAATTCTATAAAGACTATTAATTATCTTACTATTTTTAGTATTTGTTGGCTTACTTTTAAATTTTTATGTAGTTTAAATTAAAATATATATATATATATATATATATATATATATATATATATATATATATATATATTAAAATAACTGACATTTTCTTACATAGTACTATGTGAATGTTAGAGAGTAAAAATTATTAAAACAACAAATTCAATATAACAAGAGTTTTAAATGAGAAATAAAAAGTTTAAATTTTTGAAAATAAATTAAAATTGAATTTAATTAATACTCATTATATCAACTCATTTAAATAAAATGATTTGTCTGAGTAGAAAAGCATATACAAATTTAAAAATTGAAATATTAAAAAAAAGGTAAGAATTTAATTATTTTAAAAAATAAAACTATTATTACATAATACTATATTTTTATCTAAAAAGCATAAAATTCAGTTATATAACTATATTCATTTTATAATTTTAAATTTATCATCTAGTTTACCAAATACTTTTAATTCAATAACTTAACATATCAGATAGGAATTAGGTTAGGATTTGAAAACACTGTAAGAAAGATACAACATTACCTCTTGAAGGAATGAAAAAGATGCATTTCATGAGATTAGGATTTCAATGAAAGAAGAACACACTATAAAGAACATGTAGACACGATAGTTTGAAAATTGAAACAACAACAAAAAAACACGAGCATGTTGCTGACATAAAAAAAATATATATATATATATATATATATATATATATATAATTAGCTTTTTATGATATAGAATGTTCATCTAAATAATATAATAATGTTACCATTGCCCAGATATATGAATTGTGTACACAACAGTCCCTGTAAAATTGTACAAAATGGTTACGGACTAAGTAGAACAAGAGTCTGATTTTATTTGACATTGATTACTTAGTTCAAACCAACGTTTAAAATAGAATCAGAGATCTAATTTTACATTATTTTTTTCTGAGACGTAAAGCAAAATGGATGAAGATAATGTTAACTCTCCCATAACAATAAAGGAGGTTCACTAACATACTTACATTCTTTCAAGCCCTGATGAACTTGAATTTTGATGGACTTTAAGCAAGCAGAAGATGCCAAAAACTCAGATTTTGCATGAGTAACTTTTCATGCCAATTCAATGGGTTCAATTCTCCATATATCTCTAGCATATTCATGAATGGTCCGGTCACTGCTGAATTTGTATGAACCAGCCGTGTTCAAGATTGACATTTTTGTCCATCTCTGCACCCACATCAATGAAATTTAAATCGCTACATGAGTCATGTGCTTGATATTATTACTACTGCATTATTAGGGTTCTATATATGATTCCTTTATATATAATACTTACTTTTTGATCACGATATGCCTTGTCAACTTCTTCTTGGCACTCCAAGTAGCTGGGGAAGTCCTTCCCTACAAGGAAATAATCAGCACGACCATACCCTTCATTCCCTTCCAAGGACCCCATCAATTCTTCGTAATTGTAGGAGCCAAAAACACCACTTCTTACATATGCCTTTACTTCTTCAAACCGTGGATCTGGCACGAACTGCACATATTTTGGAAGATTATGATGCTTCCACTGGTTTGGTCTACAATGATAATATTTTGAAGGATCTATAGAGCCTTATTATTGAATCTTCAACTGTTAGACTATATATTTTGTTGCTTTCATGCCAAATGCATCATGGTAGTAGAGCAAATTACCAGAACATGAGGGTTCTGAACTTGGTCAAGCTTTTTTTTAGTGTCTAGCTGATATATTTCTTGTTTACATTTAGCCAATGGTTACGAAAGAAGAACATGAAAGGAAAGGGAAAGAAAACATTGAATGATGAATCATGTATTCTTATTTCTTTTAAAATTTACCTTTCCCTCGGCTCTTTCTTTCCGTAGCCCAGCAATTTCTTCTGCTCTTGCACCAAAAAGAAAGAAGTTATCTTCTCCTACCTCTTCTCTTATTTCAACATTAGCTCCATCAAGAGTTCCTATAACTATGCATCCATTCATTGCAAATTTCATGTTGCTTGTTCCACTGGCCTCCATCCCAGCCGTGCTAAACAGACAAAGAAAAATTTAAAACAAAAACTGTTATAGTTGATGATAATATCAGTCCTATAAAATGAACTCAAATTAGGACTTACAAGAACACAAAACCAACCATTTTGGTTGTAAACTACAAGTAAATTATTTTTAATAAATATTTGCTAATAAAAAATGTACCTGATGTGCTGGGACAACTCACTGCCAGGAATTAGCATTTCAGCAACACTAACATTGTAATCAGGAACAAACACAACCTGCACATTAGATAGAGACCAGAATCAGTCTTCGTCCAGAAAAAGGTTTGTAGCTATGTTGAACATTTAAAAATATTTACCCTATGTTGAATCATACCTTCAAAAGATCTCCAATCTCTGGATCACGGTTGATTGTAGCTCCTACATCTGTGATGAATTTTACTATCCTTTTAGCTTGAACATATGTTGCAAATGCTTTACCCCCAAAAATACAAACTCGAGGAACAAACATTTCTTTTCTTTCCTCAGCACTCAATTCTTTCATCCTTTTGTAGCGATAAACAATTCCCAGGATGTTCAGTAACTGTCGTTTGTATTCGTGGATGCGCTTCACCTGAAAATGAATATATCAGATCTTTCTCTAACCATGAATTGAGTGAGGAAGAAACATGTCATTAGAATTTTAATGATTATCACACTTTCCCAAGTACAATTTTACTTAAGACTTCTTTTCTATTTAGCCGACACTGATTGGATTTTCATGTGTAGCCTAATATTACATACACTAAAATAACTAAATTAAAAATTGAATCCGTGATGTTAAAGTAACATTTAAGCAAAATTTGCAGGGTTGATTGCTACACTTTTATAGTATGCAAGAATCTCTCGCAACGGGTTGGTATTATATGCTTGGGTTGTTCTAGGTTTACAGAATCAACAAGGAGGAACTTGATAAGTAACATCCATTCTTTGATCTAGGTCAAATATGCACCCCCAGACCTTCAATACAAATGTTAACTAAAACAGTGGAAGAAAGGAATGAAGTGGTTGGTGACAGAAAACCAACCTGTACATCAAACATTGCACTTGGATTGACGACATAACCCGTTTTATCTTTGAGAAATGATGCAACCTTAATCTTGTTTCTTCTTTTTGCTTCTATCCACTCTAGCTGTAGATCCTCATTATCTGCAAACTGGTAAATAAAATTCTTAAAGAAAAGATAAAGAAACTGTTACAATATAGGAAATGTCTCATGATATGTTAGATTATCCTCTAATATTAGTTTCTCTATCTCCTCGTTATCTCTTAGGCTTAGTTAACATATTTTCATTAGGATTATGATAAGTATCTCTTAGGATTAGTTACCACATAAGCTTTTTCATTCTCCTAATATCAATTAGTATTTCATTCTCTTTTATATCTTCTTCCCGCTGTCTAAAACCCCATAATTTCAATAAGGACAAAAATATTACCTCAGGTTATGAAGCTAAACATATGATCAATCAGTCATGCACATATATTCATTGTCCAACTCTGGAGGTTAAATCATGTCAAGACAACTTATCTAATTCAAATATCATTTTAAATTAGTTTACCTTGCGAAGTATAGCCAATTTTTCAAGATCTGTTACCCAGTCTTCTGTTCCAATCCACTTGGTTATGATTTTACTAAGATCAGGATTACAGAAACGGATCCATCTTCTAGGAGTCACCCCATTTGTTTTATTCTGGAATTTCTCAGGCCACAACTGTCAAAAGTCATATGATGATGAAATTTGATGAGAATTTTATTTTCTGGATTACATACGGTGAGATCCCAAGAAAGTAATGTTCTTGAAAACAGAGAAATCATTTTTGTGTTACCTTGTAAAATTCATTAAAAACTTCATCTTTTACAATCTTGCTATGTATTGCAGCTACACCATTTACAGAAAACCCACCAGCAACACACAGATTAGCCATGCGAGCCATCATTGGTAGTTTTGGATCAACTTTGAATCTCACTTCAACTTTATTATCTGTATCCTCTTCAACTAATAGGTTTTCATTATCTTCTTCTTCTTGTCCCTCTTCTACTTCGTCATTATCATCATCATCATCTTTTTTTTCTTCTTCTTCAGTTGCCATTACATCATTATCTTCAACATCAATTACCTTCACAGGATCAACAGTTGAAGTCTCTTGTGTACGAAGTAGTTCCATCACTGAGCTAGGCAACTCGATATTTTCTAGTATTCTCATTTGTTTAAGTCTTTGTTGAAACAAGTCTAGATCATCTATCCCGTACTCGGAAATGATTTCGTGTATCAACTGGATAGCAATGCAAACACGCATAACACTAAGATAAGGTTTCACAAAGAATGATATGTGAATGGACAAATGAACCAAGAACTATACACAATATGACAATCTAAAAATCAGAAGTCTCATTTCGAACAATAATACCTCCTCATCTATCATTCGTATTATTTCCACATGTCGAGGAAGCAAATCCTGCAAAAGTGTCAAACTCCACTTCTCTAGTGCTTCCGGTAGAATTGTGTGATTTGTGTAGGCAACAGTTCTAACAGAAGATCCATTAAAAGATGAATCAGAAATGTATAAATTCAAACTAGTAGTTACCTAGGAAGATAATCAACAAAGCACTCGATATCAAATATTATTATTGAGAGGCTCTGAATTTTGAAGATAGGAACCTACTCTATTTGTTTAAGTTGGCACACTGGTCCTTGGTCAATGTAGCTGCAGCAGTCTTGTTGAAAATATTGAAGCCAAGGATTAAAAAGAAAATTAAGAACAAAGTCTTACTACCCTTTACTAGTAAATAATATTTTTAAACACCAATTCTCCATAAGGCAGTATTTCCCCTCCGAAAGAGCCATTTGGGCTTAAAGCATGGACTAAGACATTTGGTTTGTGCTGAAATTCAACACAAACGGATGGAAAGAATTGAAATGTGAGGATCTAATATCTTTTTAAAGACCTACACCACCAAGAGACCAAGCTATTAGCTGAAATCTCAACAATGGCTTTATATCTTCTAAATACAAGGTGAATAAACATGTTTTGCAAAAGTAAGTACCTCTTGGTAATATTCCAGGCTTTCTCCCAACTTAAACCCTTGACATCCACCAATATCCTAATTATCTCAGGAATGCAGAGAGTTGGGTGAGTATCATTCATTTGCACCACCACTTTATCTGGGAGAGTGTCCCAATTTACTCTCTTTCCTGATCTCTTTTCAAAGCGTGCTATGATATCCTGGAGAGAGGCAGAGCACAGTGTGTATTGTTGCTTCAGTCTCAGAGTCTTTCCTTCTATTGATTCATCACCAGGGTACAGAACGTAGCAGATCTGCTTGAAATATAACATTAAAAAAAGTGAGCATAATTTTGTCATTTATCCACACAGTCAACTGAAGTTAGTACTAAAACAAAGAAGTTTATATAACAGTTAGTACGTGAAATGAAGGTGCAAGTTCAATTTGTAACAAGGAGAAACTAGACATTTGTTTATTCAACAGTTACAATATTCCACAGGTTAGACCTTCTCTGCATTCTTCAAAACAGCATATGCTTTAGCATGGTCTCCCAAATTAAAAGCTTGCAAATCAAATTCTTCCTGTGAAACTTTTGTGGACCACAATCGCAAGTTTACGGTTGTTCTTGTTTTGTATCCAGGAATGGGAACATCATAAGCAACGGCCAATATATTTTCTCCTCCAACCCACTGTTTACTTCCATTTGGCCCTGGTATAACTTCTCCATAGAATTTAACAGGATAAGAGACATCATTTCTCAGAATTTCCCAGGGATTTCCCATCTGCATAGAAACAAATCGATCAATGAATCAACAAAACAACTTCTTGCTAATATAGCAACTGAATCACCCAAAAAAGTAACAAAACAACTAAAGAAAAATGTATGCCCAACCTAATATGAAAAGTGGCTTCAAGCCATTAACTATGAAACCATGCATATAAAATATACCTCAAGCCAGTTTTCAGCAACTTCGACCTGTCCATCCCTTGTTATATGTTGTTTGAATAAACCATACTTATACCTAAGTCCATATCCCCATGCAGGGTAATTCAAAGTGGCCAAGGAGTCGAGAAAGCAAGAAGCGAGCCGACCTAATCCACCATTCCCAAGGGCAGCATCTGGCTCCTGCGGATTTCACATGAATTTGCATTTAATGAAGCTTTACTCAATTATTGAAAGTATGTACATAAGATTGTAGCTCCTGAAGGGTTATGTGGTCCTTGCACAGTTTATCTTAATCTTTGGAGTTTGTTTCAATAAAAGATAAATGGATTTTACTGGTAAACTTGATTACTTGTTTAATTGAGGCCAGTCCTAACCCACCTTAGTTGCGACTTCTTTGGGATTCCCTTAATTGCAACCTCAAAAGTAGTGATTTAGTATTACATTAACTAGTGATATTTCTAAAATAGGGTAGATAAGTAAAGTGCAAACATTGCCTCGCAAACTTATTCCGTGAGGTTAAATTGAGCCCAAATCTACATTTTAAGATGGTATTATGGTCGATAACTCGTTCAGATGACCAACTAAGATGAGTGTAATGGAATTGGCAATGAATCCAGATATGAGTATTCCTTCTGTCAAAATCTTCCTGACAGTGGATCTATATATGGAGATCAAAAGTCTTCCTAAAAATGTGGAGGTTAGTCTGTTCTAGAGCCTTATAGTGGTCATGGCTAAGCTCTAGAGGTTATCATCAAATAATCATGGATGAAAAAGGGTTTCACTTGAGGGAAAATATTGTTGAAAATCCAAGTGTGAGCATAAATCCCAAATTGAGTAAAACTGAAAAAGTTAAGCATCATATAAGTAAGAAGACTCATAAATTTATTGTCTTGAGAGTTTGAGTTATGGGTTGGACATGGTGTTAAGTCTCTCATGTGGGTTTGCTCTATAGCACATTAGTAAGTGCACTCTTCATTTTATAAGTTGATTATGTAGACTTGAATTAAGTCCAAATCCACATTCTAATGCTAACAATAATCTTCAAAATAATCTCAGTGATTTCAAGAATTAAATATGAAACTATTAATCCGCAAGATAATAGATAACAATTTTGTGAAATGGACAAAATAGTATTAGTTCTGCTCAACTTGCCACCTGTACGACTGACTGATAAATAAAATTAAATCACTTTATAGTTTCTAACTAGAGAAGAAAATTGTAATATAAATAAACCTTGTTAGCCACGTCCTCTAAATTGTGACCCAACTTTGTGAGAGCCTCGGCGTAAGGACCCAAGAGCTGTAAATTCCCAATCGCATTTAGCAATGCCCTACCCTTCACAGTTAGGAAAAGGAAGATATTAATTGAAATTAATAATTAATAATCATTTATTATGAAAATGATCTCTGCCCCCAATAAAGAAAACCCTGTAAAGAACCTGTAGATACTCCATAGACATATAGTAAGCTAGCTTGACATTCTTCCTTTCATAGTAGTCATTTGTTGCATTCCAATTTATGATGAGGGAATCACGAACACTTTCTGCAGTTGCAAAGAAAGCCTTATTGAGCTCAAACTTCTCCGGAGAAAAAGGGGTGGTGAACTCGGCATGGAATTTTATGCTTGAAGCAATAGATGCAGAATCTGGAATAAATTCATAGAAATTATCTGCGAACGTGAAGAAAGAACTATTAGTTAGGAACTTATTTACAGGAAAAATAAAAACAATGTTTAGACTATTACTAATACATCTCATATTTGTAGCTCAATAAAAACATAAAGATGGGGAGAAAATCTGGAGCATACTTCCAAAGGGACATTACTATTTTTGGACATTCCAAAGCTAATGTAAGATCCAATTCAACTCCTAAAAATGTTATAGTAACCATCATAAGAAGCCACTATTTAGGTCTGCTATTATATGCATTGACAGTTTAATTTGATATATGCTCGAACAGGGTTACCGATGAACTTGTTCATGATGCACCACTTATTACTTCATACAATTTTTTCCCCAAAACTAACATCTTACAAAGCTAACTGAAAGATATATAACCAAGAGAATTATAAACATGAATTTCTGAATTATATACATTAGAACAAAAGAAGTGACTAAAGAAATACAGTGACAAAGTAATCGAAAATGCAAGCAAGCAAGCAACCTCGTTTGGTGAGTGTATCTTTCACTTCCTGCTTCTCGTCGCTGGCAACATTCTTCACAGAGAGCTTTCTTATTGCCCTTCTGGAAATTGACTTTGTGATGACAAGCAACTGCCAAATATTGTTTCTTTGACTGAAACCTGTGAAGCTTGATTTTGGATTGTGATGTAAAGCTGAGTTGGAATGCCTGCAGGTCGTTGAGAAGGGTAGAGCAGCCATTGGTGCTCGGTTTCTTTAAATCAGTGCTTAAGCTTCTCCAATAAAATAGAAACAAGCAGCACAGAAATAATGTTCATGCAATGCTGCTTTGACGTGAGAGGAAGACCAAGAAGTGAGTGAAAGAGGAAGTGTTTATGTGTGTGTTTGTCTGTCTTCTTATCTTTAATATTTTGGTATTTGTAGACGGTACTCTCATTTTGAGCACGAGCAAAAACAGTGTCACTATCCCCGTTCCCTGTTGTGACACTGGTTGGTTGGTTCTCCTTCTTCCTTTCATGATCAAGAATCATCATTATTAAACTCGCATATCAACGAAACAGTTAATGACCAAATTACCCATGTGATATTTCTGGGTTTCTGCCCAACACATTCAGATTTTTTTGAGTAATTTTTGTCCACATTTTGATATAGCACGCTGATTCCTTGTCCGAATATGACCACTTGGACAGCAACGCAATATTGCTACTTTTCTATCCGACTTAAAATCCTACACATGACAAAATAGATTGGGCTCATCGCTGTGCTATGTGCCCATAATAAACAATTGATTCGAGTTTGAATCTAGAAAATTTTCTTAATTGAAGAGTTGCGTAAAAGTATCTTATACGTTCAATGAAACCAGCTTGCTTGCCTTTCAAGAGGGGTAACAATCTCTCCTTTCCAAGTTTGTGTATCAAAAAACAACTATGACATTCACAAGTTATAGACCAAATTGGGTATTTCCTATTGCGACATCAAAGTTAGTGTATCAATAGTGCACTCATATCATATCTAACATTTTTGTTCTGTTACAACAGTATGGTCTCATCCGACAAATCATATTACCTTGAATAATGTACAACACAAGGTCATACGAAAGGCCTCAGATGCCATAAATAAGCAAGAAAAAAATGCATATATACAGAGACACGTCCTCAAGTATATGAGGTGACAACTTAATAGTCTTGAACTAAAACGAGCGGAAATCTCATTTTGTTTTTCTTTTATGTGAACCTTCACGACCTACTTAAAAAGGTGGTAACCATTAATGAACAGTTCAAGTCTCCGTAGTCTTCACTGGAGTCCAATTGCTCCTGGTCTCTTCAGACTTCTTCCTGGCACTTGTAACGAAACCAAGAACGTAACCCATGAATGCCCCAAGAAACAGCACACTTCCTCCCTTCACATACCATGACAAAGTGGATTCCACAATCTTATTTTCAGCTTTAGAATTAACATCAATACTACAGTCTCCATTACCACTGACAACTTCCCCAGATGCCAGAATTTCCACCGTGTCATGCACTATACCGTCATGGTTTCCGACATAAGAAAGCACAAGCTTCTGCTTTGAAGCCACCAGTCTTGTGTACCCAAACTCACCCCCACGGTACAGGGACCAATTCGGCTGTGGAAAGATTGGGTCATTGGGATGGTCTGGCCTTGGTTCCCAGGTAGGTTGCCAATCTTGCCCTGCCATGCCAATCACCATATGAACAGTATATCCTTTCTTGTCCCCTGTGCTCTGACCCACATTACCACCACATGTGAAGTTATTCAGCGCACAAAATCTCTCATATCGATGAACATGACCCCAAAGGGCAAGTGAGACCTTGTTATTCACAAACAGAGGTTCCAAATGCTCGAGCATCTTCCCTCTTAAAGCAGCATCCCTATTTTCATGACTGGTAGTGTACATCGGTCTGTGCCCTTGCACTACCACAAAAGGAGTTTTGTTCCTGTCAACTGATTCCAGATCATGCTTCAAGAAGTTGTACTGGTTGCTCCCGGGAAGGAAATTAGTCTCCGTGGAAATATACACAAAGTGTACTACTCCCATATCAAATGAATAATAAAGATTCCTAGTTGGTGGGGCTTCAGTTCCAGTCGGTTCTGAAGAGTTTCCAGGCATGTTGAACCTCAAACTGTAAGGCACACCACACTCACCGCCCCCATCTTTCCCATAACTGGCCCAATCAGGTTTCCACGGCTGCAAAGGCCAATCATACTCATGATTGCCAATGCAAACATGGTATGCCACTTTGGACGAAACAGGCTCAATCTGGTTGAAAAAATGGTCCCACACCCACGAATAACCTCTTGCATAGCTAATGTCTCCAATGTGAGACACAAAGGCTGGCTTGTCACCTAGAGCTTCAACATCACGGAGGATCCACTTCATGGTTGATAAGCTTTCTTCTTGTGTTCGCACAAACGTATTATATGGTACACTTGTTCCCATGTCACCAAACAGGAAAGCTATTGTTTCATCTGAATCACTATTCCTCGAGACAAAACTGTGAGTTGCAGACCAACCTCCATCATCATTTCCAACCTGGAACATACCAATTCTAAACAGTTAATATCTTAACATTTCTCCATTCATGGGCTCACTGTTTGTGAGCAAAACATCAATTTTGTTTCTAAAATTGACTAACACCAGACAATTTAGTACTAACAAAAGCAAAATTAATACCTGACTTGGGCGTCAGCAAAACTGTCCAAAGCAAGTGTTCCACATTATTTTTATCAAATAAAATCTCATTCACCAGTGTAACCATGAAACGTATTGACTCAATATAAGGTTTTTAAAACGGTATTTAGTTTGAGCTAAATAGATATGTTCATTCAATGTAAAAGTTTTAACAATTCAATTAATAAAACATGATATATACACTTCAGAAAAAGTAATATGTACATTGACGGTTTTTTTCCAATATCGACCAATTAGAAATTGTCTCCAATGATAAATTTCTTGGTTAATACAATAATAATTTCAAAATATATATATATATACTTAATATGATTTCTGATTGATAGATAGCTCAATATATTTACGCCAACAGTGTATGAAAGTTAATCTCTAATTTTTAAAGAAAAAATTATGATGTTGGCAAATTTATCAATCATAACAGTTTTTTCAATATGATTGAAATTTGAATGTTGGTATAATAAAATCTCTGTACTACCAGAGCACGTATTATTTATTCTTCCATTTATATCAGTAATGCAAGAGTATTTATAAGACCGGAGTCTCACAAGACCCAAGTCGTAAACCTTATGAGTGAATATATAAAAAGTAGGAGTACGTTTTACTTGATTAAGTTGTACGGAATCATCACATCATTAAGCTAATCCTAAGCTCTATTTTTGAAGAACAATTGTTTACGTTGTTTTGTTAGACAACTTAAAGGAACTTAAAATGTGGCACTTTCGTCGTTTACCTTACAAATTACGTACCTTGTAATAATACCTTAGTCCCTTCTTCAAATCCGTAAGAAGCGCGTTGTGGATATAACCAGGGTCTCTCCACCCAACGCTGGAGTTGGCGGGCGCGTCGCACATGTGCTCCTTCCCATAGCGCTCCACACGCGCGAGTACGACTGCATCGAGCGCGTCCTCCTTCTCCCCATAGCGCACGTAGGTTTCCTGGGGGTTGGGCGTGACGTACATGACGCGCATGGCGTCGGGTTGGTCCCCGAAGGCCAGGTGGATCTGTCCGGGTCCCCGGTTGGGCGCAAAGGCGACCTCGCCGGAGAACGCCAGGAGGCGGCGCGTGGAGGGAAGGGGGTTGTTGTCGTGGTCTTTGCGCTTGGGGTTGATTTCCGATCGGGTCCAGCGGAAAATTCGGAAAGAGTAGTTGTAGCGGAGGTCAACGAGAGGGAAGGAGATGTTGCCCGACCCGGATTCCCAAGTTGGGGATTCGGAGAGGAATCGGTAGCCGACGAAGTTGTCGTGGGGGGAAGTCGGAGGAGAGTAGATGGCTAGGAAATCGAAGTCGGAGGGGCCTTCGACGCCGGACCATTGGAGGTGGACGAAGTCGCCAGATTTAGAAAGCGTGGTGGGGGTGGCGGAGAGGGAGGCTTTGGAGTGGACGCCGGGGAAGTGGAAGTGGAGGAAGATGAAGAAGCAGAGAAAGAAGGGGACTGTGCCATGATCGGAAATCATGGTGGTTGGGTGGATTTGGATTCAAATTCGGGTTCGGATTCGGATTCGGATTTTGATATTGGATGTGGGAATTACTCTTGTTCGTGGTTTTGTGGGACGATGGTTAGGGACGTGAAAAGCATCGTTTTTGCATTGAAGTGGCATATTCCATCCCTCAATCTTCTTTTGCTTTAGCCACTCTTCTCTTCCTGTACAATTTCTTCGTACTTTTACCCCCGCTCTCTTCATCGATGTGTATTTTTAATGAAGGGATTACTGTATCAATCATTTAAAATTATTATCATTTAAAAGTAATTATTATAAAACTTCTAAATTAGCTTTTTGTTATTCGTTCAAAAAATAATTATTATAAGATTTAAATTTAATTTTGTTCCGGCAAAGAAGAGGTTGATTGGTTTTAAGTAAAAACATTTGCTCTTTGTCCGTCAAATATAACGCAAAATTAGTATTGACTTCTGTTCAAAATTTTAATTTTATTTGATTCTATAAATAATGGATTTATTCTTTCTTACTCAATCAGTAGTAAATTTTGTTTGAAGTGGTAAACGGTGTTTTATCAAGGTATATAAAAATATTTACGGGTTGCTTTACATTAGTTGTTCACGTGCCAATAATTAATTATTTTAAAATGAAATAAAAAATTAAAAACTGGACCAGTTTTGCTTATGTTTTAAAAAGATGGACCAAATATTTTCAAAACCACGAAGGGTTTCCTTAATCTCTATCTCTGCAAGGCTCCACACTCCATCGCCAAGTTTCAAGGCTGTGTGTCACAAAATCGGCAGCCGAAAATAACTGGATTCTCGCCTTTACCAACATCGCTAATGTCAGGGTCATCTTCGGAGGCGTCACCGTTCAGAAATGCAACCAATATATTAGTGTCTCAATCTTTCAAGATCATATTTCCTCAATTTTTTCTTGATTCCTGCATTCACTTTTGTCTATTTTTTTTAGGATTAAATCTGTTTTTGTCCCTTAACTTTCAGTGAATTTTGTTAGTCCATTTTAAAACTTTGAATCAATTTAGTCTTTCATCTTTTGAAATATGTGGATTTAAATCCTTTTAATCAAATTTTGTTAAGTTTATTTGACATTTCAAGTGCGTTTTATAATAGAATTTGACTTAACATTAAAGCAAAAATGTGTCAAATAGTATAAACAACTCAAATACAATCCTAAAATGCGTACGAAACATCAAATAAACCTAACAAAATTTGATTAAAAGGACTAAATCCACGTATTCCGAAAGATGAATGACTAAATTGGTCCAAAGTTTCAAAATGGACTAATTTCAAAATTCACTGAAAGTTAAGGGACCAAAAACATATTTAACCCTTTTTTTTATTCGGGTCTCTATTTCCCATGTTTCGCGTAGACCGTTATCTAAATAATTTTTCCTCAAATTTGTTGGTTCCTCATAAATTACCATCAATATAATAAATGCATCGGTATAGTAAAAGATCTTTGGGTTCTCTTCACACCCATCTTTCATCAACATATTTATTGATGAAATTACCAATAGGTTTTAAAGAAGTACTATTACCAGCAGTCCATATCAAGGTCATAGTTAGGAGTGTCAAAGTGACTCAATCTGATTTATAAAGGATGACTCACGGATTGAAACTCTTTTTGACATATCTAGTCACAGTCGATATCATCACTATTATAAATTACTGATGAATTCATTAGTGAATTTTACTTATGGACTCATTACCAATGGATATTTTTATCAATAATAAAAAAAAATTTATCAAAAGATATTACCAACGCATCAATTACCCTTAAGTATTTAACCAACATTAAAGTGTTCAACTAGCGCTTGAGTACCCAAAATACATGTCACTTACACATGTTCAAGACATGTATACCTCTCCTATACCAAACTTAAGAATTTAGAGCAATGCTTTGCACAAGCCATATCGCTTGAGCAGCTTCTCCAATGTTTGAGTGATATACTTCCCAACAAGAAAGGTTTTTTTTTCACGTCTCTCACTTAAGCTCCAAGCCATCACTTGCATTATACAATATGTCGCATGAGTGACCAACACATAACCTGAGTGACGTGAGGTGATAAATGTAATTATTGCACACAGTTTAGGTATTGTCCCAATGACAACATATCACTCGAAGAATAACCCAAACTCATATTACACAACATTTTCAAAGGTTTCCTCAACAACAAACTTATACAATCTAAATTCAATATTTAGACCATAATTAAGTCCAAAATAACAAATATATTTTCATTACTTACCAACGAAATACTACTAAAGGCAACTAATTAGTCAATAAACTCAAATTTATCGACGAATTGTTTTTTACAAAGTTAACATTTTAATTTATTGAAAAATATTTTCGCTAATAACTTATCATAACAATTACTAACGACATAAGTCGATGAAATTATCTATCAGTAAATCACAAGTCTTATTACCTTATCAACACAATTATCGACGGTATCATTCTATGGGTAAATCTGTTGACACTTTGGGTGGCAAATTTCCTACCCAATCTGATGAAGATTTTTTTTTATATTAAGGGAAGATGGGTGAGTAGAAGGAGATGAGGAGATGGCTCAAGGGTGATGTGGAGGCTCACCTATGACGTGTAAGTGGAGGACAAATGTGATGGTGAGGGTGGTTGTCAAAGTTAGAGAAGGAGGTGGAGGATGAGGAGAAAGAAGAGGAAAGACTTGGAGGAAAAGAGGAGGAGGATGAGATCCTAAATGTTGAAAGTGACCTATATAAGGGGTGGCGCAATGGCCCGATGATGAAGAGGAAAAAGATTTAGAAATAAAGGAAAAATAATAGGAAGAGGAGGAAGAGAAAGGAGATCCAATCGTGCATTTTATTGACGAATATTTATCCACGAATTTATGATTATCGGCACTTACCAACAGATTTGTGAACCGTTAGTAAAGTTTACCGACGAATTTTTACTCATCAATAGTTTGTTAGTAAGCATGATTTATCAACGAATTTTTACTACTATCAACGGATTGTGCCCATCAGTAATATGTGATTTTATTATAGTGTACAAATTCAAGAAACTCATATCAAATGCATATAATTCATATTTCATTTCACTTCCTTGTATAATCAATTCACCATTTCTATTATATATTTCATATAATATCATTTTTCATACAATCTAAGTACTTCATACATACATCATATTGTAGGCAAGGATTATTAGCTCCCTTTAGCTATATTGAAACTAGTTTTATCGAACAAATCATTGTGTATCCCTTAATAATCCAAGTAAATTTCCAAAAACTCAAACTTACACTAACAACATTTCTCCTTAAACACTCATTCAAGAAGAGAATGAGAATGGACTTTAAAATACAAGAAGAAATAAAACTACTTAGTATAACTAAACATTTGATCAATTCAAATAGCTTCAAACTTCTTTAAAGTCTCAATCTAATATTAAATTAACAATAAAAAAACTCGTGTTATGATAAAGAAAATGTAGAGAGAAAAAATGTTTGTATAAACTGAAAATTTTAAGATGATCTAAGAATTTATCATTTAACTTCTATCTTTAGATTTCATACCTAATTCATTTTAAAATCTAATAATTATTGGATCTTACGAGTTACTAAACAACATTTTATTTGTGTGGTAAAGTTTTGTGAGTGTAACTACAATATGTTAATAGCTTCCAACCTCGTCGTCTTTGTATAATATACAATGGATTATAATCATGTGCATGGTCAAAAGGTAAAAATATTGATCAAGTTCAACTTAAAACAAGGAATCTTACATGTATAATTAATGTTATTTGAGCAAGGAAAAAATGAATATTACATGTACTATTTCTTGTCATTTCTCACATAGTACTGGATAAGAAAGACAAGTGAAACCCACACACTTTCTCTTCCTTTCTTCATAGATCAATAGAAACAAACTAGTCTTACCCAACCTAGTTATGCATCTCTCAATCCTAACCTATTATTATTATTACTAGATATTTTCCTTGTGTATTGTATGAGTTAGTTAACATTTTTTTTTGTTAGTTAGTTTCATAATTGTTTTCAATTTTTATAGTCTTATTACATGTATACTCCTAATTCAATTTTTACACAATATGAAAACTAAGATGGTATCAGATTTTCATCCTCTTCTTTCTCATTCTTGATTCTTTCTCTATTGGATATAGCTTCCGAAACCCATACCGATTTTCACACCAATCCTTTCTTCCTCCATTCAAATGAAAAACCCTACTCTTGCTCTTATGTCTCCTTTGTTAGATGGCAAGAATTATGATGCTTGAGCTTGAGCTATGAAATTTGACCTAAAATCCAAGAATAATAGACACCTTTTCAAAACATTTGTCAAGAAGTCCTCTTCAAGAGCCTTGGGATCATTGCAATACTATGGTTCCCTCATGGCTTCAACGATCGATGCATGAATAAATTCTTAAATTCATTATCTGGATCGACACCACCATTGACGTATGGCAAGATCGTTATCACAAGTTTCACTAGGGAGACATTTTTCACATTGTTGATTTACAAGAAGAATTGTATAAATTGAACCAAGGTACTCTCTTCGTTATTGAATTTTAGACCGAGGTATGCACCATTTGAGAAGAGGTCGACTTGATTACAAGTGTGCCTATTATTCTTGTGGTTTTGTTGTGTCTGCCCGCAAATATAAGAAAGTAATATCATGTTATTCAATTTCTTAAAGGTTTAAATGACCAATATGCTCAAGTGAGATCTTAAATTATGTTGCTTGATCCCTTACCTGATATTACTAAAGTCCCAATATGGTAAAGCAGCAAGAAAGGCAGTAAAACTTCAATTTACAAAGTTTTGTTTCTCACAAATCTATTTCTCCTATTTTCATTACTTTACCAAATAATATTCAAGTATCTACTTCCATTCCTAGTATTGTTGTTTTATCATATTCTCTAATCCTTTATGATGTTATTTATGTACTAGAATTTCATGTCAATCTTATTTATGTCAATAAGTTGATATGTACATTGCATTGCGAATTGTTTGTTGACTTTGATTCTTGTTTCATTATGAATAATACTTCCACGAGGATGATTGGTTCAACTATCTTGCGTTAGGGATTGTATATGATAAATCTGCTACCTTCACACATTAAAGTCCCCATTGTTTATGCTCACATAGCTTCTACTATTTTCAGAGATGTGTCTTTTGGCATCTTAGAGTAGGTCATGTTTCTAATTCCATATTATGTTTTATTTTCGAAAATTTTCCTTTTATTCCTCATTGTAGCATAACACTCCTTGTGACATTTGCCACTTTTCTAAACAAAGGAAGTTACCACACTACAATACTGAAACACGTTCAAATAAAGTTTTTGACATTTTTCATGGAGATATTTGGGGCCAAATTTAGTACTTTCTATGTCTGGACATAGATATTTTATTACTCTAGTTGATGACTATTCTTGTTTTACATGCATTAAACTCATGAAACATAAACCTAAATTAGAACATGTTTGATTCACTTCATTTCCTTGATTGAAACACAATTCAATACTAAATTAAAATGTTTTCAAAGTGACAATTGAGTAAAGTTTTTATTGTCTGATTTTTTCTATTGAAAAGAAATAATTCATTAGAGAACATGTGTTGAGACACTTTAACAAAACAACATTGTTGAATGCAAGCACCAACATATTTTAAATGTAGCTCCAACCTTGTCTTACAAAGTCAGTTGCCTAAAAAAATTTGGCATTTTGTTGTTCATATTATTAATAAATTGCCTATTCCATTGTTAAAATTCAAATGTCCCTATGAATTGTTGTATGCTTAACCACCTAGATGATTCATTTAAAGGTTTTTTGTTGTTTAACTTTCGCTAGAAATCTTCAATCTCATAGAACAAAATTTCAGCCTAGAGCTCGTAAAATTGTTTTTGTGGGATATAAGGAAGGTACTAAAGGATATGTCTTATATGATCTTCAATCTCATGAAATCTTTATTTCAAGGAATATCATTCTTTATGAAAATGTGTTTTCCTTTATTGTGACTATTCCCCCCACAACCTGATACTTCTCAAAATCAACTTCCTTTACTTTCCAATATTTTCACTCGAACTGCATCACAACATATTCATGTTGTTACTGTCCCTACTTTTCCTATGGAAAATGATCACATTTCAAATCCTTCCACCTTAATCAATCTCTCACTACAAAAAAAAGGCTATTCTGTGGAGGTTTTTATTTTAATTTGTGAGGGTTTTTACCCTTTGTAAATTAATTTGCAGGGTTTTTTTAAATCCTTGCAATTAGGTTCACCACAACCTATTTGGGGACTATTATTTTGTGGAGGTTTTAAACCTTCTTTATTTCCAACTATTTTATTGTAGAGATTTAAAAGTTTATTTTATTTATTTTGTGAGTTTACTACTTTATTTTGCTTGCATTATTTCTAATCTCATAAATACAATAATTTGTTAGTAATTAGAAACTCTTGTATATGATAATGTATGTCACTATTTGAGATGCTTATATTTTTGTGCCAACTATATTTATTTGTAAACTTCGTTCAAATACTTTAATTGTGATAAAAGACAAGAAAATGTTTACCAAACTGCTCAAATATATTGAAACATTTTATTCTCAAAATCACCATAGCAACATAAAAGTAATTTAAACTAAAATGTAAATACAACGTAATCATATTTACTTGTGCTTATACAAACCAGTCCTTTAAAATTGTAGAAAATAAGTAAGAAGAAGAGGCATATAAATAAGCCTCTTCAATTGATAAAATGTTTAAGTAAAAACATCGAAAACGCAAGTTACAAGGATCATGGCCATGTTGCTCCAAAGCAAGAAACTCTTTCACTTCCTTCTCTTACATACTTCTTGCCTCAGATGCCTTTGCTTTGTGCCAAAAAAAAAATACAAAATTTAGTATTCTTCTACTTTTCACAATCAATTTGTGCCCCTTTTAATGTTCGGAACTTTCATTAATTTGTGCCCCTTTCTTGATACTTTAATTCCATCATGCAGCACCTTCACGATGTCCTTTTTTTGTTGCTCATTGCAAAATACCCTATATAATTGTCAGGAAATTATAGACAAAATTTAGGATGAAAACATTATAATCTATCCTAAATAAGTTAGATATGGTAAATGAACTCACCAAGGCAAAAATCTTGAACCTTGGTAAGAAAGATATTAGAACACTACAAGCAGATTTTAAAAAAATAGTTAATTCATTTTCAAATTGAACATAAAGGACATGAAAAGAATCAACATGTTTACCATATAAATTTGTCTCATTAGTAAACCACTTGCAGAGTTTCTAAGCATGATACAACAACTGAAATGGTGTGTTGTGTCTCACCTTCTCAACCCAAGCCTCTTTAAATTGACCAAGTCAAAGAACCCATAAACCATCTAGAGAACTCTTGCTACCACTGCACCATTGTCCCTTTTAAGGCTTTTATTACTCTACAAAGAATGCAAATAATCTGAACAGGGAAAGATTGCTCATTAGAAACTTCATAAAAAGAACCAAGCCAAAAAGATGGAAATACAAATGGTTAAAAATAAAAAAGTGAACACAAATGTTGTAACCACACGTTATATTCCAAAACATAATCCAAAGTGAAAAAGAGTGGAACAAACCAACCAAGTGAATGGAAAATGTTTGTGAGATGCTTTTTGAAATTAATACAAAGTACACATTAGATGTTTTAGAATTGAGTTCATGAAAATTCTATTGCAGCTTAATGACTACTAGATTATATCCATTCTCTGCTCTTAAATACTGAGAACAACCGCAACCGAATGACACATTTTGAGTTTAGTTTTTCACTCTCTTCTTCAACCTGGGAATTTCATCAAACACGTGTTGGGCAATAACAACATCCCTACTCAAACATGAATCAATAAACACTACCTTTAGCTTATATCAATAAACTTTTAAATATGAGGGTTTCGTAAATTTACTAGTTTATTTCACACATTTCCTTTCCTTTGTAGTGAATGCTACGAAAACAGGGACCAACTCCCTTGCCTTTGTAGTGTCAACCATAGCCACCAACTCCAACACTGAAGCCACGTATCCATCGCATCTTCAAAGCCAAACACACCTACCACCATGAACACACCACGTCTTCAATACCCTCCAACCACAACACCTTCAACGCCCCACTCCACTTGGGTGGTTAAAAATAGTAGTCGAACTATGTCTAGGGTTGGACATAACTAAATAGCTCTCACCATTGCAAACCCATTGCGTCTTCAACAACATCTAACCACAACTCCTTCACTACCCACCACTCCACTAGGGTGATTCAAAATAGTTGCCAAACTATGTCTAAGGTTGGACGTGACAAAAAGGGTTTCCAAATTTTTCAATCGAATTGTGTGGATGGGTTCAAAAATATGAATGTGAGATGAAAGATGAAAGCGAAATGTGAATGTGAGACAAAGAAAGAAGAAAAGGGAGCGTGAATGTGAGATGAAGAAAGGGAGTTGAATAGGAAAACCCGAAAACAAGAGACAAAAATGTTAAGAGGGAAAGGGGAGAGGGAAACCTAAAAATGAAATGGAAGTGGGAAAGTGAAATTTTAACCTACCATTTGTGTAGGTCATAAACTTGTTCAAAAAAAGAAATTAAAACCCCCACTATTATTTTCTTTTTAGACAATCCACTAGATCATCTTAAATAATGTGAATTTGTAGGTGGTTTTATAACCTCCGAAAAATAACCCCTACTAAATACTATTTTTTTGTAATGTCTACAAACTCAACCTCTTAGACATTCCACTAGACTTCAACACCAATCTTCATACTTAACAGATTTTCACTATCATCTTGTGGTTGCTTCTAGTTGTTCAACCAATCCTGCTACAAGTACTTGTGCATATTCTTTGTCTTTTGTTCTTTATTATAATCATTGCAAAACTTCTTATAAAAAGTTTTTTTTTCTATAATTACTATTTATGAACCTGGTGGCTCCCTCCTCAAGCTGATTCTCCAAAGCTAGAATATGAAATCCATGGTACAAAGTGGCATGCGAAAGACTTGAATTGAGGTAAAGGATGCTCTCGATTTTGATGGTTTGGTGTGTAGAATGGTGTGGTTTGGTGCTCTCAAGTGAAGTAGGGCCAACACTCAAGGAAGATGGGTAGAGGAGACCACATGGATGTTCTAGCTAAGACTTCGGAGACAAGTATGAAGGCACAAAATAATTTGGTAGCTTAACTCTACTAATCTCAAAGTGAATTTACAAGGGGGATACGCCTCTATTTATAGCCTAAGGTGTCTCCAAATTTGGAGATGCAAAATCCTAAAAACTCTAACTTGGCTAGCTTGAAGTCCAAGGCATAAATCTTCTCCAATAGGAAGAAGACATATGGTCACCTAAGAAGGTGGAAAATATTCTTCATTCCTAGAATGTCATGTGGCCACTCAAGAAGGTGAAAAATAATTTTCATTCCCAGAATGACATGTGGCCACTAGGAGGAAACCTCTCCGATGAGAGCATGACATATGGTAACTCAAGAAGGTGGAAAATACTCTTCATTCCTAGAGTGTCATATGGCCATTCAAGAAGGTGGAAAATACTCTTCATTCTTAAAGTGGCATGTGGCCACTAGGAAGAAACCTCTCCAATGAGAGCATGACACATGACCACTCTCTCCCAAAGGAGATAAGTCTCTCCTTTGTCATCCAAGCTACTCTTTTAGGCGCATATTGACTTGAAAAGTCAATGAAGAATGTGTTCCACACTAATGGGCTTTCTAAGGCCCAAAACCTTATGTTACTTGGTTCATTATACAAGGCCCAAAATAAAATCTACACTACTAGGCCCATAATACAAAGCCCCAAAAAATAAATCTATACTACTAAGAGTGCTTAAAGGTGGCCCAAGAGAATAAGAGTTTAGACCCACTCCAACATTTGAAGTCCACTCTTCTTGTATGCGCTGGCCATGGTTGGGGTGTTTGCCATCAAAATTCAAGCCTCTAAAATAGATTGTTGGCAAAAGGCTATGAATGTTGAGTTGCATGCTTTGTAGAAAAATCAAACTTAGTCTCTTGTTAATCTTCCCAAAGGTAAGAGTCCTATTTGTTGCAAATGGGTCTACAAGGTTAAATATCATGTTGATTAGGTTCTACTGAAGCAACCAATTCCAACAAGTGCGCAGTAATATGAACAAGTGTCGTATCCATATGGATTTGTTAAGATCCTACAATATTTATTTCTAGATTCAATAAAATAGTGTTTGTAAATGAGTTGTTGATCATAAGGTATACTTAAATTCAAGTTTGAAATATCGTAATAATAATGTGTTGAGAGGTTATGTTTCATTTCCTCTTCTTTTGCTATATTGTCACCACTCTTTCATGCATATTGTATCCCTTATTCAATGCCTTTAGAAGTACTTTAAGGTAGATCTAGACCTATTCTTGCATCCAAACCTAAGGGCTTTAGACCTAGTGTGATTCCTCTACTCTTGGTTGAATGATCCTTGTTTTATTGCCCAAGCCTTTTATACCCAACACACCCTCTAGATCATGTGGGAGCCTCTAGGAAGAGTGTGATGGTTTGATTAGACCACAATTTAAGATTAGTTTTCTAACTCAATATAAGCTAATGAGATAAGATTAGTTGTCAATTCATTCAATCAATAAATATAAATCAACCCAAAAAATATTTAAACAAAGCATAAAGAAACATTAAGAAGTACCAATATAAAGAATCAAAGTTAAATACATCCAACCTTCCACAAAAGAGTTCATCCCCTCGTGATGATATGAAATCTAAGCTCTAAGAGTTGCAGAACCTACCTTATGGCTCTCACTATATCTATTTTATGTATTACAAAAAGGAAATGCCTCAAAGTTATGAGAAACAAATGAAATCAAAAGCATAGCCTTATTTTTATATAACATTTTGAGTGGTGCTCAACCTCATCTTCTACAATTAGCCACTAAGGTTTCTTCATGGGTCGGTTTTCTTCTTAGCTCAGCCTTTTTGTCCTAGTGCTCAATGCTTGACCTTTCCTTCTTGAAAGGGTTTTCTTGGTAGCTTAGCTTCAAATTTTGGTGCTTCAATTTTCTTTGTAAAGAAGGTTTTCTAATTCCATGGATCAACACTAGTGACTGTGGCTCAATTGCATGCTAGATATTTTCTCTCATATTCACTACAAAACAACAAAATATCATCAAAATTCATAGAACTCCAATTCTTACTATTTCACTCTATATCTTAAGCCAAAAAGGGTTGTTCTCTTATAAATATACTCATTTAATACAAGATAAGTGTCTAAACTGATATGAAATTTAAGGTATCCTAGACATTTATCACTAATGGAACTATTGAGTGATATAAAACATGGTTAGTAACCAAAGGCTACACACCATTATAAGGTGTAGATTATTGTGATACCTTCTTTTCATGTTGCTAAAATCACTACAATCAGAATCATTCTTGCCATGGCACCTATTAAAGGTTGGTTTCTTGAGTAACTAGATGCAAATAACATTTTTCTTCATGGAGAACTTCATGAGGAAGTTTATATATGTTTCCTTCTCTTGGTCTGTTTCCCCTGGTTTTTCCAAAGTTTTTTAATTGCATAAGTCTCTTTATGGCCTCAAGCATGGCAGTTGACAATGCCATAACATGTTACCCACCATTATTTTCTCTCTCAATTACACACAATCTTCTACTTAAGAAGCCTTGTTTATCAAATTTTCTTTCATTCTTTCATTGCTTTACTAGTTTATGTTGATGATATTGTTTTAATTGGTATTGATTTGGATGAAGTCACTTCTGTTAAGCATGTCTTAGACACCAAATTTAAAATCAAAGACCTTGGTTCCTTAAAATATTTTCTTGGTCTTGAAATTGCAAGATCCAAATATGGAATTCTCATGAATCAATCCAAGTATGCTTTAGAAATCCTTGATGACAATGGGTTGCTTGGTTCTAAACCTACGCCCACTCCTTTTAATCCTTCTATTATACTTCAAGCAATTCAAGGAAAACTTTTTTCATATGCAGTTGGCTATAGATGGTTAGTTGGTAAACTGATGTATCTCACTATCACTTTACCAGACATTGCTTATTTTGTCCAATAGCTTACTAAGTTCATGTCCATCCTTTTGATACTCATTTCAAGGTTGCGCTTTGCGTTCTCCACTACTTAAAAGGATTCCCTGCCAAAGGTTTGTTCTTTTTTGCTTCCTCAGAGCTTAGACTCTTCACATTTGCTATTTCTAATTGGGTTTGTTGCTTGGATACCCAACACTCCATCACTAGTTTCTGTGTGCTTCTCGGCTCATCGTTAATCTCTTGAAAATCCAAGAAACAGTATATCGTTTCACGTTCCTCTTTTGAAGTTGAGTATGAGGCTTGAGCCAATCTTACTTGTGAAATGCAATGGTCACACTATCTTCTTCACGATCTTCATGTTCCATTGACTCTCACTACTATATATTGTGATAATCAAGTTGCCATTTATCTAGCTTATAACCTTGTATTTCATGAGTACATCAAGCATATTGAGATTGATTGTCACATTGTTTGTGAGAATACTCAATAAGGTGTACTTCATCTTCTTCCTATTTTTTCTTCAGCTTAACGAGTTGATGCTTTCGCCAAGCCACTTCATCCTACACCTTTTTACAACTTTGTTAATAATGGGACTTTGTGACATTCACCATCCAACTTGAGGGCGCATTACAATATATTTTTCTTGTGTATTATATTAGCTAGTTAACAAGGTTTTTTTCCTTCGGTTAGGTAGTTGTGTATCCGTTTTACAATTTTTACACATTCTTATATAAACTCTATTATGTATACTCTTGATTCAATTTTTATGTCCAATCTAAAAACTAAGACTTATTAAAGATGAATATCTCATGTTTAATGTTAATATCTTTCTTGTTTTTCCATCATCATCCATGAAAATAAGTTGCCCACCATTGAAAATAAATAACAATTTTTTTTTAAATTCTCAATCTCCAATAAATATGTATTCTCGATAGAGCATTTATGCTCTTACTTAATATTTCGCATGAGTAGTTCATGTTTACAACTCCAAAATTTATGCTCTAAAATAGTAAATTATTTGGATACATTGAAAAATTTTCATAGAAATTGCCACAAAACATGAATTTAATAACAAAACAAAGAATAATTTCTAAGTCTTTCATTTTGTATCGACGCATTTTTATGAAGTTTGTATCTCTTTCTTTCTTCTTCCGTTCTCTACGGATATAGAATGAAATAATTTGATCATTTTATAGAAAATTAGCAAAGATGAATTGTAAATCATTCGTTGGTATGCGCTAGAGAGTTGAAAAAACAACTTCCCGCAAACAATTTTCACAAATGAACACACATAATTGTGTAAGTTCCTTTTTTATTATGAACCAATGAATTGTTAGCACCTTCATATATAATGGATCTGAAGTTTGAAATTAGACATTAAAATAAAAAATGAGTCATCCTAAAATATAGCATTCCACATTGGACATTATTCCACTCACTGTTTGTGTCAACTGAGGTGTTGACAAAGGAAGCAGAAGCATTTGAATTCCATGTAAAAGTGTACTTGCAAGATGAGCACAAAGTTATATACATGCGCATAACACTTCCATATAAACTTCGTGACTGGTTTGATGAGAGATGGTGATTGCTGACAAAACACCATTAATTGGAGAGTTGAGAGTGAGCCCCCCTCCATTTTCAAAGCAATTATATCACTTCATGTGTCTCTTGCTTTGCATTTAAACAATCACACACACACACACACACTTCGCTAATCTCACCCTTCTTCCTCTTTTCTCCATCACTTTCTCACCCTTCCCTATCTCCACTCCACACATCTCATTCTCCTCTCCCTCTTCACCATGAAGACCTCTCTTTCTTCACTCACCACCACCATCACCATCATCACCATCATCATCATCTTCCTCTTTCTCTTCTTTCTCTCCCCACCAAATCCCACACCTTCCTCAAACACCCACTACTGTGATTCTTTCCCTCACACCAGACCACGTTCTTTGTGCATTGGCCTTCAAAGAATGCACCACCAACCCCTTCTTGATCCAAGGTTCGGCTCAGAGAAGAGGCGAGTCCCCACTGGCCCCAACCCTCTTCACAACTAGTTCAACCCCTCTCCACCACTATACCACTACATAACCATTAAGGTATATCTTTAATTTCCACGTACCATTTCAATTTCACCCCACCCTCTTTTAACATAGACAAAACTCACACTTTCTTACCATCATCACCACCTTTCTTCATATATTATTCTCATGGCCCACTAGTACTACTATCTTAAACTTGCTCATCAACACCCAGAATGGCCGCAGAAAGACACAATCTCTTGCAGAAAATGGGGTTCTCCATTTCTTTATAAATCTTCAATCTTTTTCTCATTTTTAGCTTTTCCTTTTCTTTAATTTTATATGCGACCAAATGGGTATATGTTAACCACCAAGTTTGGTGGAATTAGCCTAGTCTTACATGTGTTGTCGAAGAGTTTTAACCCTTATGTATGGTTGGAACAAGATAACTCTGAGAAAAGTATATATAGCGTTGGTTAGTAAAAAGAAAATAAGGGGTATGTAATGTATGGTATAACGTTTATAGAGTTTGAATTAATGAGTGTTAGTTTGGTGGTGGTGGCCTCTGGTGTGGGACAATGCAGAGCCATTTCCATGTTTGTTTTCGGGTTTCGGATCTTGCAAGTGGGAGGTGGCAAAAGTGGAAGAGTACACGGGAGTTGTGGTGAAAGAAGAGATGAATCTGAAAACAAACATGGAAATGGTAAGAGAATATGGTTGGGAGCGGAATTGAGTTGGACCCCACGAGTTTCATTAATGTGGAGCCACCGAAAGTGCAGGGTGCATCCATTTATGATTTCTGCACCAGTTCTTGAGGTCAGAACACGCTCATTCTTCGTGCCTTCTTAGTCAACCACAGATTTTTTTTTTTTCTTTCATTTAAATATTTATTATCTTCATGTATAGTTTGCCGTTGCTCTTTCAATTGAATTCAATTAATGAGCATCCATATATATGGAACTCCCCTCTTTTGCTTTCATTCTTGTTTCTTTATTTCAGAACTATTATTTCCTCATCATTATCAACATTTTCATATGAAACTATATATACTCTTGAGTTTAAATTTTTCACTAAATACATATATATTAAGTTGGTGAGGAAATGTATAAGTAGAAAACATCTTCATAAAGAGTGATTTAATTAATCTGATCAGAATACATTTTTAATAAGATCTAATACTAGTACAATAAAATTGATGTTTATGGATATACTACAATTTTTTTTTATATTTCTAAATAAGATGGAATCTTTGACATTTTCTTATTTCATAATTTCTATATTAAAACATTAATTTAATGTGAAATAGAATTATGTTTGTTCTTATTAAATATTTAGGTTCTTTGAAAAGAGAGAATGAAAATAAATTTTGAATATGTCTAGAAAAGGTAGGTAAAATATATTAATGGTGCAATGTTTTTTTCACCTTAATAAAAATGAATGGGATCAAATGGACCCTACATATCATGATAAAAATAATAGATGAATTTGAATTTATACAATTAAAATATTTTTGACAAAAATTTAAGCATGTAATAGTGTCACACACGGTTTTCCTTTCTTGCATTTTTTGTCTGCAACGGAACTGCCAACATGTGTCAACTTTTATTTTATATATTGAAATTGTTGTGATTATTACTGTTACTATTATTACAATAACGATCCCTTCCTCCTATTTAAATACATAACTTCAATCCTTTAATTTATACCAATAATGCTAACAAAGGATATTAATTATGATTCAGTTAGCATAGTTCTTTTAATAAACATTTATAATAAAACGGAAAGATACAAAGCTAATCAGAATTTTTACTTAATTTTATTTATCCACCTCAACATTTCAGAAATTTATTTATCAAATAAACATCAGGAAACTTTAGACATTTTTTATGGTAAACAACCTCTTGTAGGTTTCAAATCTGCGTAAAAAAACTTGGAACAATGTTGTGATCTGGATTGGTCAAACTAAAGTTAATATACATGGTGAAAAGTTGTGCTCATGTATGCATGCATTCAATACCATTAACTTTTTACAAAACATTGACAAGTACATATGATACATCACTCACTTTTTTAATATTTTATTATGAAAAAGTCCATCTTCATTTAAATTATTTAACCAGTTCTTAATTTAATGAATTAAATTATTTTAAAAAATGTTAACAAATAAACTTGCATATACAACTTGAATGAGACTGAATTTATTGGATGACCTATAATAGTGTGATAAGAGAGTTACAACAGAATTAACAAAGAACATCTTAAATACATGAACAAATTTGTACTTATTTATATGTTTCAAATTTTTTATCTAATAATTTAAATTTGTCTTATCTAATAACTGGTATGGGTCTCTCTAATAAAAACTTTATTATACTTTTAAATTAAAATACACAAATTTCACTTTAATAATTTTTTTTCTTAACTTCCTAAGAGAACAATTTTTTAATCTAAATAAAATATTTCTTCTATTTTCTTAACACATTCATCTTATAAAAATACATATATCATAAATTTATAGCCTTATATATGATATTTATGATGAAGAGGTCTTAATAAGTTTAGATTATTTTTAATCAAAGATTGATCTTGTACTTGAGTTTAAAATTGTGATTAAAAGTGCTATTTTATTTTAAAATAAACAAACATGATAATTGAGTATAAAAAACAAATTCTAAATATTTAACCGTTAAAATAAAAAAAACACATTTTATTATGTTGTTTTCAGGACCATAACATAAAGGTATATATGTAAAATGTAACCCTTCCTGCCTTCGGTGCATACATGTGACTACATTTATCCCATCTTTGTTGATAATAAATATAAACACACTTTTTTTCAATCTATGTTGTTTTATGTTTCCTTTCCTTTTTTTTTTCTTCCTCTAATTTTATTGTTTCTACATAGATCATAAGAAATAAAAAATAAAGTACAAACAACCATATTCAATACTTTTCTAAAAAGTTTTTTTATAAAGAATTTGAAATGTTGTTTTATAATGAAATATGTTATTTGAATGAAAAACTCTAAAATAAATTTATTAGAGATATTTTATTATATAAGATAATTTCAAATTTAATCTAAAAATGTGTAAATTTAAAAAATGTTACACTCTCTAATGTTTCAAATTTATGGTTTTCTTTCTATATCTTTGGTCAATATATTATTTGCTCGGATTCAATCAGAATATTGGATTCAATTAGTTTAAAATTCATCGGTTCAATATTGTTCTTCAGTTGGTGTCGGCAAAGATTTTTTTTTTAAATTCTTGTGTTTAAAAACATATTATTTTTAGTTTATCTTAATAAAGTTATTTTCAACTAATTGATAAAAGTATAGTTCAAAGTTATTTTTCAACCAAAATTAATTAATATTTTCTTAACTAAAATGATAAGGTTATTTTTCTATTAATGCTACTTCAAACTATTATTAATAATTCTTATTAATAAGGTTCATATCAATTATTTTTTAACCAATTGTTGGAATCATTTATTTATTAATATAAATCATAATACTTCTGCCTGTATTTATAAGAGTTTTTTAATTAATGTTTGTTTTTTTTTTTTGCGAAATGGTAAATGATAAATGTTAATTGTTAATTTTTGGTTGGTGGATAATGTTGAACTTACAACTTTTTTTCACCCTCTTTATCAAACAAAAGTTAATTGTTAATTTTATTTTTTCCTTCCATTAACTAATGTTTGTAATAGTGTCGTTCTACATATATTAACCATATTCATTTATTTTTATTAAAGTTTAAATGATTACTTTTAATTAATATTGGCAAACTTTAAGTGATAAATATTTGAAATTGTTAGTAATTAACATCTAATAAATTTGAATGATCTTATTATAAAAAATGAAAAAAAGTTAATATAATTAAATTTCATAGGAATTGTAAAATTAAAAATAAGGTTAAAATATTTCACTACTTCAAGCTAATAACTATATGTGGAATCCATAAAGAAAGCCATTGAGTCTCTCCACACATATATGATAAAGACATTATGAAATAAACACCTTATTCCTTTAGAACTTCCACATGCTAATTCATTAAATGTTTCAAACCATGCAAGAAAAAACAAACTATGAATATTTACTTCAACTCTTAAAACTTTGTTGGGAGAAATATTTAGAAAATGTGGTGAAGAAGACCAAGCAAGATCCCATGCTTAATTGAAAGTTTTCAAAGAAGAAAAGAATACCTGTCTTCCACCACAAGGCACTTAATTCAGTTCCAAACCAAACAACACATGCAAAGTATATTTATTCCCTTTCAAATAAGCTTCAACCACTTTACTTTATTACAAAGCATTGCCAATAAAAGGGAAGTGAAAGATCAGAAAAATTCTTCCTATAGAATGGAAACTTTGATGAAGCAAATAAGGTTAGCCATTCTTGCTTTTACCCTTTTACCCTGTTCAAATGTTGGATGCTAACATGTGTCATTTATTGTAATTTCCACATCTCATGCTACTGCTGTTTCCATGAACAACAATTAACTCTGCTGAAAAGGTAGAGTTATTAATTACCACGTAATTCAGAAAGGTTATAGATAAATAATATTATATTAATTAATTTCTATTCTGCACAATCTTTCTCACATGCTATAGATCCACATGCATGTAACCAAAATTGCTGTCTAAAGTTTTGGTCCATGAATATTGTGTTTTTGCTGAAAACTTTTTGCTAGAGTGAAATTAACTGGTGCAGAGGAAGAGAATAAAGCTGATATTGGTGGCAGCAGGGATCAGAAAGTTTCAACACAGCAAATTTCATCCTTCAAAGGTGATGTAATTTTTCCATTCTCGTCGTGTGATTTTGTCGTGAGAACTTTTTACGTTCTCGAACAATCATGGTAATATATTGTTACACTTCATTATCCTAAAAATTAATAAACTTATGATGATGTGAATTTACATTCATGATAACTTTTCTGCATAAAAGTTCCCTCCAAGTGAAAATGTTAACAGATAACGAAGCTGTTCATCTTCGTTCTACTTCTTTTGGCTGATAATTAACAAACTCAAGTGAAGATTTTTCACAGATAATAAGAAAAAGGGTCAGAATTGGTTCCAGAGACAATTTTCAAGAAACATGAGTCATGATTATGACACAGAAATGGAGCATGCCACAGCAGTTGCTGCTGCTGCATACGCAATTTTTTCACAAGAGGTTTCACTGATTCCACAGCAAAAGAAAATGAGGGAGACACCTTTGAGCAGAGGAAAAAGCAAGGTGGATGATACAAAGCCTCCATTTTCACAGTTTGGTAGCACATCCAGACAGTTCTCAGGTACATACAGTACCAAAAAATCATCAAATTCACCTCATTTATTTGAAAAAAAACAAAACTTTGGGTATTTTAGTGAAAACTAACCGAATGTGAATTATGTTTAACACCAAAACATTACTCATTTTGAAAGGGAATAATCTCTGCAATGCTTCACATGCATGAATACTTATTTAAACCCCCAAATGACAAAAGTAAAAATGGTACAGTGGATATAAAGAGGCCTGAAAAAGGCATGAACCAAGCCTCTTCAATGAGAAGGAGTTCAACTTTTGGTGAAAAGTTAAAGAGTAACAGTGACGGTAAAAAACCTGAGATCCAACCCCCCAAAAGGACCCCAACTTTTAGTGATGAGCACTTGGTGAACACAGGTGAAACAAAACCTGAGACTCCACATCCAAAAGTTCCTCTACCGGTTCATCAGCCGGAGCCTCTAAAGCCGGAGCCTTTAAGGCCGCCGCCGCCTCCACCGCCGCCGATCAGGCAGAATTCGGCAAGACCAGGTGCCAATGAAACAAAAGCAGATGCTTGGGAGAGAGAGGAGCTGGAAAAGATCAAAGAAAGGTATATACTTGTCACACCGTAGGATGAACATGATTTGAACATTTTTTTTTTCACAAAAAGACAAATTAGAATGATGTCTTTTAACATGTTATATCTTTTACACAAAATAAAAAACTTTATGTTACTGTAGTTCTTAAAAGCTTAATGTAAGTTATAATTATCAGGTACGAGAAGTTGTTGGAAACAATAGAGTCATGGGAAAAGAGGAAGAAGGCGAAAGCAATACGCAAGTTAAATAAGCTTCAGGTGAGGTTTCTTGCTTGAAATTTTGATTACCCTTATGATCTAAGTAACAGATGCATGATTATTGAAAAGTAGTTGAATGGATGTGCATGCAGCATGGTGACAGTGAGAGAAAAAGGGGAAAAGCTTTGAAGAAATATGAAGAGAAGATGAACTATATAAATCAGATTGCAGGGGGAGCCAGAGCTCAAGCAGAGGAAAGGCGAAGGAATGAAGTGATGAAAGCAAAAGAGAAGGCTAATATAATTAGAACAACAGGCAAAATTCCAGGGCCATGTTCCTGCTTCTAACAAAACCAATTATATTTGTGTGTATATATTACATAACATCACTGAGTTCGGGTTTAACACAAAGGATTATGTATATTTGTTACACATTTCTGTGATTTCTAACTGTACAACTCTTCTGTAGTGGGATAATTTTCCGTACTATTTCAGAATGGGACAAATTTAGACCATCAATTTAGAAAACTATGCTTTGTGTGAGTTAAGATGGTTTCTTAACATATCAGTTGTTTAAAATACATAAGATCATGAATTCTGAATTTAGGACAATCATTGTACATCAAAGTGTGGTGCTGATGTTATCAGTTTAACTTAATTCAATTTTAGATTGATGAAGTTGCTGTTTGCTACCATTGGAGATTGTTGGTTTAGGTGAAGAATATTGTAAAGAGAAAAATAAGTTAAGAGAAGAGAAAAGATAGGAGAAAAACAAAAAAGAGGAGGATCATCACTATAGGAAACATCTTTCACAGTGGTGATCAATCAAAAGAATAGAAAAGGGCATAAGAATGCTCTCATGTTAGAAATTAGTTCCTTTTGTAGGATAAAATGGATTGAACAGAAATAAAAATGTATTTGTTATGAAATAAAGTGAATAATAGAGAGAATAATAGATAATAGAAAAGAGAAGAAACAAGAGAAAATAGAGAATGAGAGAATATGGAGCAACTCATCTGTGTATTATTATTGATAGGAAGAGTTCTATTTATAGATACAACATGTAATCCATAAAGGAAACAAATCAACTCAGTTAATACAAATATTTACATAAAGAGTAATGAATCATACGAGTATCAATCATATGAGTAAATATATCAAATCAATGGACAATCATTAATTCATAACACTCCCCCTTGAGTGTCCATTGATAAAAGAATGTGCCTCGTTAAAACCTTACTAGGAAAAAGCCTAGTGAAGGAAAAAGAGTACAACATTCTGTATTTTTTAATACAATATTATTCATCACATATTCTATTTCTCCCCCTCATATAAACTTACATCATTAAGGTGACAGAGTCCGAACTTGTGAGTCATTTGCTCAAAAGTTCTTCTTGGCAAAAATATAGACCTGTCATATTTTTAGATGAATGAATTTTTGGATATCTATATCATCCTTTCAATTGAACCAATTGAACAATACACTATTGTCTTCATATATGGTTGTTGATTCCATCTTTATCGGGGATAGTCACAAATTTCTTGCACATGTTGAATTATAGATCTTAACCAAACATATTCACAACTTTTCTCGTAATTTTGTATGATTAGACGATGTTGTTACTATGGTTTGTTTCATATACCATCATGAAACCATTATGCTACCACATGTGAACAAACATCTTGTTGTGATCAACCATTGTGACATTGTGAGAATATGTAAAATAACATGCATATACATAACCCATTAGGTTTGATTCTGAATCATTTGGATGAAATAATCTCATATTCGTAGTACCCTTAAGGTAATGAAACATATGTTTTACTCCAAATCATTTTCTTCTTATAGTTGAAGAAATATATCTTGCTTAACAAATTTACAGCAAATGCAATATCATATCAAGTATAATTAGCAAGATACATTAGTGTTTCTATGACACTAAGATATGGTGCTTCTGGACCAAGAAGATCTTCATCATTTTCTTGAGGTCTAAGAAGAGCATTTATCAACATCTAACGACCTCACAACTATTAGAGTGCATAATGAATGTGACTTGTCCATTTAGAACATTTTACACACCTTAATTATACAAGCCTCTTGATGTATAGAAACATCTTTGTTTAAATACTTAATTTGTAATCTCAAAAAAAAAAATTTCTTTTTCAATATCCTTCATCTCAAATCCTTTCTTTAAGCAATCAATTGCCTTTGTAAGCTCATTAGGAGTTTCAACGATGTTTATGTCATTTACATAAACAATAATTATGGAAAATTCATTCTCGAATTTTTTCATATAATACAAGGAGAAATAGGGTCATTTTTATACCATTCCTTTAACAAGTACTCACTAAGATGATTATACCACATACGTCTTGATTGTTTTAATCTATAAAGGGACTTATTCAATTTTACTGAATAATCCTCTTTAAAATTTGCATTGTTAGGCAAATAAAATCCTTCAGGGATTTTCATATAAATATGATTATCAAAAGAACCGTACGAATAGGTTGTAACATAATCCATTAGATGTAAATGCAAACCTTGTTGTGCAACTAAGATAATCGAATATTGCAATGTTGTTGCATCCAATACTAGTGAATATGTTTTTTCATAAATCAATACAAGGTTTTGTGAACAACCTTGAGCAACCAATTGTGCTTTGTATCTA
>Ga0214543_1002496_pt1 | contig 36192 bp, 23 predicted proteins | sample CNSS2metaG_FD_160094 | JGI IMG/M metagenome (GOLD analysis project Ga0214543, IMG submission 160094) | Root nodule microbial communities from cowpea collected in UCLA plant growth center, Los Angeles, California, USA - CNSS2 | ecosystem: Host-associated > Plants > Roots > Nodule | place: USA... | reverse complement strand
TATCTTTTTTTTTTTTACATTAAAATAAAAAAAAAAAAAAGAGAGACTCTACTAGACTAATGCTAACAGTTGGCCAACCAACTTCTATTTATAAATACGAACCAAACCACACATGACAGACTAAACAGGCACACAGTTCGGTCTTTTTAGGTTACCTCTGTGACATTTGTGTTGTTAGTTGCGGCTGACACCGAGAAACGAAAAGGTATGAACTCGTTGTTTGTGTAACGTCGTAGTACTGTGACGTTTATTTCATAGTATGAATGGTTATCAGTGTATTTGAATTTTGTGCATCTAGATTTGCCATTGAATATGATAGGAAAAACGAAAAAGGAAAAAGAACCATGACCCAGATGGGTAATGAATGATTCTTTGTGTATGTGAATGATTTTTGTATTTGGTTTTGCCATTGAATCTGAATCTGATAGGAAAAAAGAAGGGAGGAAGCGCAGATGGGTAGCTCAGGTTTCTCATGGAAATTGGCGGATCATCCAAAGCTCCCTAAGGGGAAGACTGTGGCTGTGGTGGTGTTGGATGGTTGGGGAGAGGCCAACCCCAACGAGTACAACTGCATCGCTACCGCTGAGACACCCTGCATGGATTCTCTTAAAAAGGTTCAATTTTTGCACGTTTTTGGATCTAATCTTTGATTATACATTTCAAAGATCTGTTATTATTTAACCGATGGGGTTGGGTGTAGCAATAGTGACTGGTCCTTTACAAAGTGACGAACCAAGGTTCGAATCTACGTTGGATGAGGTGTTCTTGTGTAGTATATGATAGTTTTAAGGGTTGCCTCCAAAGAAAGATACCTGTCAGGAGGCGAAAAAAGATCTTTCTTTTTGGGTTGGAGGACATTAATCAGGAGTTTTTTCGTGTTACAGGGTGCCCCTGAAAAATGGAGATTGGTTAGGGCTCACGGTACCGCTGTAGGCCTTCCAACAGAAGATGACATGGGCAATAGTGAAGTTGGTCACAATGCCCTTGGAGCTGGTCGCATATTTGCTCAGGGGTAAACTGAAACTAGCCTCTCTTTTTCATCTATTTAGCGCCATGTATTTGTTACTACCAAGGTTTTGAACTGAGGTTGCGTGCTGTAGTTTTTTTTTTTATTATTATTGTCATAAATTACGACAGATCTACTAATTGATGTGATCATGAACTGCATGTGGGTTCTTTTAAACTAATTTACGTTTACTTTGTTCTGCTTGTGAACATTTGTATTTGTTTAGTTGTGCCTGCATTTTTTATGTCATGGACTGAACAACATATTGCTTTGGTCTGCATTGTTTCTTAGATGATCATAGATGTATGTGATCAATAGGGTTAAATATGCTCCAGACACTTCTATACTCTTGTTTTAGGATGTAATACAACAATCAACAACATGGTTGCGGTTTTTTCTTGTTGTGTATCGCTTTTCCCAAGGAATTTGTATCAAGTTTTGGTTCACAATGTTTAGTTAGTAATTCAGATGATTTCTTCAGTGGAGTTGGAATTTATATTTGTTGCTTACTACGAGCTATACTATTGAGTCACTTTTTCTTGCTTCAAAATTATTTCTAGCATGTTTGATGATTGAGACATCTTGATCTGTGATTGTTCATTTTAGTGCCAAGCTTGTCGACCTTGCTCTGGCCTCTGGAAAAATTTTTGAAGGAGAAGGTTTCAATTACATAAAGGAAAGTTTTGCAAATGGCACATTGCATCTCATTGGGTTACTGAGTGACGGTGGAGTTCACTCCAGACTTGATCAGTTGCAGGTACTTGGGGTTGGAGCTGTTTTTGTTTTTTGTGTATACAACTCAATCTTTCTAATTCGCTATTTTTATACAGTTGTTGCTTAAAGGAGTTGGTGAGCGAGGTGTTAAAAGAGTCCGTGTCCATATTCTTACAGATGGCCGTGATGTTTTGGATGGCTCAAGTATAGGGTTTGTCGAAACCCTTGAAAATGATCTTGCAAAATTGCGGGAGAAGGGAATTGATGCTAAGATAGCATCAGGTGGAGGTCGTATGAATGTCACAATGGACCGCTATGAGGTATAATTACTTAGAAATGGCCTTCAATTTGGGGTGCCTGATTGCATATGTTGATTGTTTCTTCATTTAACTTCTCGCTAAATTTGATAATGTTTTGGTCAATTATATTATTCATTAGATGTACTCTGACCATGATGGGGTCACTTCAAATTTTGCTTTGTATTTTATCATCTTATGCTGCTCATAACAAGTCTGTCACTGATTTTACTGGGTTGTACTCCAACCAATTTTTTTCTGTCTATTGAGATTTATTGTTGCAGTGCCATATTACCTCTGTAATTTGACAAGGAAAAACAAAATAAATTGCTTTTAAATCTTTTATTATTTAATTTCTTTTAGTTGCAAATTCATAGTAACAAAAGTGCCTTTTTATGGTTAACTTGCATTTCAATTTCATACTGTTCTATACAGTAAATAGATATGGATGACTTGATCTTTTTCTTCTTTTCTTGTTTGTGTATTTCTATTACTTATGATTCACTGTTTTCAAAAAAACTGCAGAATGATTGGAATGTTGTGAAACGAGGATGGGATGCTCAAGTTCTTGGTGAAGCCCCTCATAAGTTTAAAAGTGCTCTTGAAGCTGTTAAGACGCTGAGGGCAGAACCAAAGGCCAATGACCAGTATCTGCCTCCTTTTGTTATTGTTGATGACAATGGGAAACCTGTTGGTCCAATAGTCGATGGTGATGCTGTTGTTACATTCAATTTCCGGGCGGATCGTATGGTCATGATTGCAAAGTCTCTTGAATATGAAAATTTTGACAAATTTGATAGAGTTCGTGTTCCTAAAATCCGGTATGCTGGAATGCTTGAATATGATGGTGAACTGAAACTTCCAAGACATTACCTTGTTTCTCCGCCCGAGATTGATAGGACTTCTGGTGAATATTTGGTGAAAAATGGTATTCGGACTTTTGCTTGCAGGTAAATTTTCTCTGTTCAAATCATTAATAGGGTTTTTCGTAATATAGTAATTTATGGAAATCCATAATAGTTCTACCTGCTTATTTTGTTCTTGATGGTGAATGATGGAACTGTCATACATGAGAAGTCACTATATTGTTTACCCAATCTAGGGAACAAATGTTTCTCATTTGAGAGTCCTTTACAATGTTTACCTTATGTGATCTTCATTGTCTAGTACTTACCTGTTACATGATAGCCATCACAGTCACAAGTGTCAATTTTTTTGTCAACAGTGAGACTGTTAAATTTGGTCACGTCACATTCTTCTGGAATGGAAACCGGTCTGGGTATTTTAATGCAGACTTGGAGGAATATGTGGAAATTCCTAGTGACTCTGGTATTACATTCAATGAACAACCAAAAATGAAGGCATTGCAAATTGCTGAAAAGGCTAGGGATGCTATTCTTAGCAAGAAATTTGATCAGGTAATTAAATGGTTTATCAGGTGATTTTCGGGAATCATGGTCTGTTATTTACTCTTTTATTTTATCTGCTGTGTAGGTACGTGTCAACCTGCCAAACGGTGACATGGTGGGGCATACCGGTGACATCGAAGCAACAGTTGTGGCTTGCAAGGCTGCTGATGAGGCTGTGAAGGTATGATTTTATGTGTTTCTTACAAGGATTTGGTGCAAATCTAATCTTATATAGGAATGAATCTTGTGTGATTTAAATGAGCAATTAAGAACTAGGTTATGTTAAGAACTAAAATTAGAGGATCCAAGTTCCTTTATTAAATTATTTTGGAAGATTGTTTGGTCAACTAAGGGATTCAGATCATCACCTCTACCTATCTCCTTTGATATGAAATATAATTTCTTTACCCATTTCTTGTGTCAAGCATTCACAATTGCTATTCTATCATATTTTCACAATTTGTCTTTTTTTTTGTCATTTATTAAGCTTTTTGTTTACTTATGTAAATGCACAGATTATTCTTGATGCAATAGAGCAAGTGGGTGGAATCTATGTTGTCACAGCTGACCATGGAAATGCAGAGGATATGGTGAAGAGGGATAAATCTGGAAAGCCACTTCTAAGCAAGGAGGGAAAAATCCAGATTCTTACTTCTCATACTCTTGAGCCTGTAAGTTTTACAAATTATATCAGTCACTGATAATAACAAGTTCACATGAATTGCAATATTCTCTACTTTCAAAGAGCTTTGGATAACTTGTGGAATCTCCACAAATACAATTACAAAGTGAAATGAAACTCTTTGAATGAATCATAATTTTGGTTCAAAATCTCATACTTTTTCTTGGTGCTGGTTAAGGTGCCAATTGCTATTGGAGGTCCTGGATTGATCCCTGGTGCCAGATTCCGCAATGATGTTCCATCAGGTGGATTGGCCAACGTTGCTGCAACTGTGATGAATCTTCATGGATTTGAGGCTCCCAGCGACTATGAGACAACTCTCATAGAAGTAGCAGATAAATAGGAACAACCAATGGAAGAGTTAGTATATTTTGCAAAAATACAGGGAATGCTGTTGATTATACAGCTCAAATAATTGAAAGTTTTCTTCCCTCCACATACATCATATGTGAGCTGGTTTTGTTCTTTTCAAGAGTTTCCATTTTCAGTCTGCAGATGACAGCACAGTACCAACTAATTATTGCCATTTTGACACTTATTGTGCTGAATTACATTTGAATCAGGAATTTTGCTTGGTCGTATCTCTATATAATGCTTTTAATTAGCAATATGATAAATACCAATATAGTTGTGTTTATCCATATTAAACATTTGATTTGATCAAGTAATGGTAGCCATTTACACGCTGAGAAACATTTACAAAAAATTACCATTAGTTAAGGATCATTTTTATATATAACATTAACCACTTACAGAAGTATTACTGCGATTTAGTAAAATTTTGAAATAGGATCTTATAATAGATTGACCATTACAAATAGGTTAGTTAACAACGATTTAGAATTTATTGGTTACAACCGTCATCATAAAGAGTATACTTTGAGTTTGAGAGAATTTTTATACACACAAGAAAATTATTCTTTGATTAAACACCTATGGTGGTGATGAAGGGAATCCAATACCATTAATTTTATTTAGACTATTGTAATGCGTTGAACCACATAATTATGATATTTAATGTTCATAAAGATTGAAAAGTTCTACAAGATTCGTACTTTATGTTCTAACTTGGCACTTGTGTTTTAGTTAGAATAGAAAAGGGATTGATTCCAGCCACTGTTGATATAGTATATAGTCTTCTTCCAGAAGCTTCAATTAAAACTTTGAAGTTAAACAATTATCTTTTCGTTCACCCATTAAGTCTATTCAAATATTTTTTATTTAATGACCGGAATAAGACTCTAACAATGATCTCGTGTTAACTATCTTAAACCCTCCACCACTACATTGAGCATTAACTAATCATCACTTTTATTAATAAAAATATTTAAAGAAATTAATTAAATAGATTACTTCTATTTTATATTACATAATAGACGTATTTATCATTTTAAACAAATAAATATTAGCACCCAAATATATTTAGTATATTATGAACAATATTACATGACTTCCAAAAGAAAAAATTATTATTATTATTATTATTATTATTATTATTATTATTATTATCATCTTTTTAGCTGCTAAAAAAATAGATTTTTTTTTTTTAAATTATAATGCTAAAAAGTAAATATAGACTATAAAACAATAAAAATCACTGTTAATAGTACATTAAATATTAAATATAATTATTTAATGATTTATTTGAAATATATATTCACCACTTAATTGAATTATGCATCTAAAGATAAGCAAATTATCTTTATTTGTTTATTTTTTACTTCAATTTTCTTAATTAATATTTTCTATTTAATGCCAAAGCTGATAGTTAATGATTGAGAGGAAATCTAACATCAACAAAAAAGAAGTCAGGATTAAAGTCAAATAGAATTAAGGTAAAACATACTACCAAAGTAAAAACCTCAGTTTTCAAATTATATATTTTGATTTATGCTACATTAGTAAATAAGAAAAAAACCTTGTATAGTTGTCATGTGACATTAACCTAAGCTATAATGATCCTATTTGATTCAATAGTTATACAAACAGAAGCAGGATGTGATGAAACAAACCTACGCCATCCTATCAAGTAACAAGCGTGGTTGAATTTGCTCAAGACAGTGATGAGATCATACCTAGAACTTATTTTCTACTCGTTCTAAGAAAGCAAAATAAACCAAAAATAAAAATAAAAACAGATTTGTACAGAGATTTACACCAATGGATGAGGTAAAAAAAAGAAAACTCCATAAAAATATGCCCTTTTTGTTTCCATCCCACATTGTTCTCCTATGAATTCCAGAACAAACTTAATACAAGTAATACGTCTCATCTGCCTCAATTTTCAGTAGTGATTGTACTATACAGAAAATATAAGGGCCTAAGAAAAGCATACATATCAAGTTTACCTGAAACACTTTAACTGGTTACCTCTGCATAAACTATGAAATCCACAATGCAGAGTCCTAGATTATAGTTTCACATAAACTAATGTTACAATGCTGAGGTAGCTTGTATTTCTGAAATCCAAAGCTGAAATGGTTCCATCATCAAAAGGGAAAACCCAAAGATGGAGTTTTTTGGCCCATGAAGCCAGAAGAAACATGAAAACTCATCAGTTAGACCATACATGGAGAAGACCGTGTCTGTTACCAGTATAAATCTCATTTCTATCTTCATCATAGAAGAGGGCAGTGATATCCTCCAAAGCCTCTGTAACTGAATTCCTCATTAGGCATGGATAAAGACTTTCCCGGCAGCTACAACCGCTGCGGCTGCACTCGTCGGCCCTGGCACAACTAATTGTTGTATTGATTTTAGCAACACATTTCCCAGTCAAGATGTTGCTGACATGAATTGAACCAGCTGTGCCAAAAGAGCAAATTATAAAGATGCAAGACCAGTGAAACAAATTGAAAGCTGCTTATGAAAAGTAAACTCAAATATAATTACCATTGCCTTCCATCCATTGATCATCAGAATCTGCCTTGCAGTAAGAGATAATGAGATCCTGATCACTTGTTATGTATATGTTGTTGGTATTGCAATCTGGATGCCACAATTGGTGATCCTCAAATGAAGTGACAAGCTCCCCTCGGAAATTCCAAACAGAAACTGTTCGGTTTCTGAAAGTAAGGAACAACTGATTCTCATACAGAAAGATAAATGCTGATGGAGTCATGAACTCTGTTCTGCTTACCTCCATCAGCTCAGCATTTCGAACCTAGGAAAATCACACAACCAGACGTGAAAATAACATACACATGAAGAAAGGGATCTGCTTAATTTAAATTAGTTTTAAATTATATAAATTTTGTAGATTTGATCTACTAAATGAGAACTCCCAACATTAATTGTTAGATTATTGAAGTTCAAAGCACATAGAAAGCTATTACAGTTAGAGAATATTTATTCAAGGAGTAAGTGGATCCCTTTTTAGACGCAAATATTAAAAGATAGGGGGAAAATGAAGCTCACATCAAGAATCTGAAGGTTCTCATTTTCTTGCTTGACTAGAAGCTTTTCGTTAAATTGCTCTATGAAGTCCACCTTCTTGTTTCGATGTAGCAGATGGTTGAATACTTTCAGAACTGTGCCATCCTCAATGGATATAATCTTGAGGGGAATATGACCACTGGTTCTATTGAAAATCAATAACATGATGCCAGGACTGTAACAAAATAACTAGTAAGTATATAGGAAAAGTAACAGAAGAAGAAATCCATCGAAATTAAAAGATTAGGAAAAGATCATACATAAATAAAAAAAGAAAAAAAAAAAAAAAAAAAAAAACAAAAAAAAAAAAAAAAAAAGAAAAAAAAAAAAAAAAAAAAAAAAAAAAAAAAAAAAAAAAAGGAAAGGAGTAAGAGATTCCTTTCAAAAAGACCATGTACTTTACACCAAGTAGATCTACTTAAAGATGAGAGAATTACTCTCCAATCAAATACACCAAAGTGTCAGTAAACTGTGTTTCTACAAAAATCAGTAAAGCTAGTGTATGAGAAAAAGGTTCAAGGACAAAATAAAGAATTCAAAAATGAAATATGTATAAAAGGATTCTAAGGTAGCACCATAGTCCGAATAAAAGAGTTGACCTTAGAGGGGGCAATGGACTTACAAACAGGTTTATCAATGTGTATGTATATTCAAGGAGCTTGTAATTGAAAAAAAGATTTGCACATAAGCAACCTAAGATGATTAAGAGAACAAATCCCTTTCAAGGAGACCCCAAGATTGTCTCCGATTCAGAAGTTCAGAACAGAAATAGAAATATTATAAAGGACTACTGGAGTCTTGAATACTAAAAAGTGGATAGGAAAATTGTGTAAAGGTGGTAGCTGATAAGTTGTGAAAGCCAAAGTAAAAGATGAATATCAAATTGTCCTCCAAGAATGCAATGACTAAAATGTAGTATACGTGTATAATCATGTGGAATAAAGTTTTCAAAATCTTCAATATCATTAGCAACTCCTGATGATGAGCCAATCCATGCACCGAGGAGAGAAAAGAAGCCAAAAGATGGTCATATCAGTAAGGGTTGATGTGTGAGAGAAGAAAAAGGGACAAGAATGGAAGTATGTTGAGAATGCAGCAGGCAGTTCTGAAGGGAGTTTTGTCTCTTAATCAAGCAGTTCTGGAAACTCAGGAGTGATGTCATGTCATCAGGACTGGCTTGGATCCATTCGATTGGAAATCAACTAGGTGGGTTGGGTAAGCTTCTAGTTGATAAGCACATAATAGCAACTAGGTCATGACCCAAGAGCAATGGTTTGGGAGAAAAGACACAAGACACAAATCTAAGCACTGGGCAACAATGGTCAATGTCCGCAAGCAGAGCATGCTAGTACTTAGCATCTCTCTGGTGATGGAAATATAAGAAATGCTGGGTTCAAGAAGTTAACCAAGGATGAAATTTAGAGAAGGTGTGGAGGAGATAATGTCTCTGTTGTGATGAAAATTATTTTTTACAAAAAATACCAAAGGATTACACACACGTTGATCTTTCGAAAGGACAAAGAGAGCATAATTTAGGAGAGCAAAGGAAAGAATTTCGTCAGTGGAGCTTCCATGCAATGGAACATGAGCAGTATTACTGGTATGACATCAAAGACATCCATGATCAAGGAATGAGTGATCAAAGAAAAGGTGATGGTGCTAGCAGATTCAGGTGCTTCAAATAGTTTTATCCTCTTATCAGGTGAGACGTCAAGAATTCAACCAGAGACAACCAAAGGGTATATACTAAGTTAGAGGTTGGGCATGAATATAGGTGGTAAACAATTGGGGTGTTGGGAATTTAGAACCACAATCAGTGGAGACCCTATTCTTTCCAGAACTGGGCTTCCTTAAATGTCACGATGAAAAGAGAGGTGAAACAATGAATACTACTTCATACATAGAATGATATGGAATAAAGAGAATTAGCAGAGACTAATGCTCCAGAAAGACTAATCTGAATGTCAGAAATTTGACTTTAGGCTCCTTTCCAACTGGCTAGGTGATTAGAAATCTTCACAACAACTAGGTCCCCAACAAAAACAGTACCACTCAAAGGAACTCACAAGTAAACAAGAGGTCACTAACAGTACAAATCCGACAACATGCCAGAACTTCAATGGAATAGAGAGAGAGCAATCATGTTACTATCAAAATCATTTTGATTTCATTAGCAAACTGCAAATGACAGAGTAAAACAGTACTACCACCCCTTCTACCACTATGGTTCCTTTAGTCCTTGCTGCTCACAATTGACCAAGAAATAAGACAGGGAAACATCCAAAACCAAAGTAGACAAAGAAAGAGATTACATATCTCCTTGCCTCACACCTCTTTGATTGTGAAACAAAGCTTCTAGCTCTCTATTGACCGAATGTAGTAGATGCGAGACATGCAGATATTCAACTTATTCATCTGATGCAAAACCCAATTTTCTCTCGAACCTTGTTAATAAGACCTGAACTGACTCGATCACTAGGTTTCTCAACTATATAACCATCCCAACCCTCAGCAAAATAAGAACCTGAATAATTTTTACCAGTGAACAATAAAATGTTAAATATGTAGCAAGGAGTACAAACAAATAGGATAAAATCACGATGGCTGTGACATGATCATGCTCATGACTTGACATGATTTATTAAATAAATAGTGCTTTTGCAAAAACTGTAATTATGAAACAGAAAGTTAGCGTGAGAAAGAGAAAGTACCTGATCTTGATTTCTTGAACATGCTTGTCTGCAATTGAGTATAGCATGGTATAGTTCTTGAGATCAAAAACCTTGTAAATACTGACACCATTCAAACAAAGTGTTAGATAGAATGACCAATGAGCAGAGTAAACACTTGCAAAACAGTAGAGCTGGAACAGAAAGACAAGAGGATGAGGAAGGTACCTATCCTGTGCAGAGTATGTTAGGACCTTTCCATTGACATCATCAAACTCTACAAATCCAGGCCATTTCAATGATTCAGACTGAAAAAGAGGAAACCCAGCATCCGGGGTGCCCCTACGTATGTATCTAAGAACATAAACAAAAGATCACATAAGCAAAATTGGTTTCACATGTTGAAGAGGAGGATTTGAAAGAACAATCATAAAATGCACGCACTCAATCTTTGTGGATCTGCATTTCAAAGAGCTGAAGTTCTCAGAAGCATAAACGGATACAGTAATAAGCGAGTCATTGTTCTTATTAAAGAAGAGGCTGCGGATGACTTCATCAGGACAGACATTCAAAAAGCAAATCCTCTCATCAGTTTCTGCAAGGAATTCACACACAAAACTCCAGTTTTATGGATTCGATAAAATCTGACAATAACCAACTAATGAGAAGTGGTAGTCTCAATTAACACAAAAAATAGTGGTCCATGTGCAAAGGGCAATAACTAATAAATGGGAAGCGGTAACTCTGTAATGATAATTCATACACAAAAGACATGTACAATAACTGATAAGGGGGAGTTGTAGTTGTAATGAAAATTCATACCCAAATAGGAACACGGTTTGCATACATATGGTTGACAAGTGGGCAATAGGCAATGGCAATTCATATATAAAACAATAAGATGGTTTTCATACAAATTGGCAATGGAAACTCATACATGAAAAGATTAACAACAGATAATGGGCAATGGCAATTTATACATGAAAAACTTAAAAGTTTGGGTTTATACACAAAAGTGTTCACAATTCACAAAAGAGTAATAGGCAACGGGATTAATATATGAAAGAGTCCATCAAAAGTTTAGATCAAAACACAACCATGACAATGACTAGTAAATGCCTAATGGGCAGTAATACATGAAAGAATCAAAACATGGGGCTTTTACACAAACATTCCCATGATTAACACTGGGTAAAGGGCAATGGCATTTCGTACATGAAAGCACAAAAAGTTTTTTATCTTAACACAAATACGCCCCTGATTAACAATGGATAATAGACAATGGCAATTCATACATGAAAGAATCAAAAGTTCAGGTTTTTACATAAAAGCGCTCATGGTTCACGAATGGAAATTTATGCATCAACCAATCAAAAGGTTTTCATTTCTACAGAAATGTGCCCATGAATAACAACTTGATAATGGGCAATGGCAATTCATACAGCAAAGAATAAAAAGTTTAGGTTTTCACACCAAATTGCTCATGATCAACAAATGAGTAATGGACAATACCAATTCACACATCGAAGAATCAAAAGTTGTGGTTTTTACACAAACATGACAATGCCTAGTAAATGGGTAATAGCTAACATACATGAGAGAATCAAACAATAAGGTTTTTACACAAATATGCCTTGATTATCAAATGGGCGATGAGCAATTACATTCATGCATGAAACTGTAAAAAGTTCTGATTTTTACACAAACCAGACAGCGATTAACAAACGGGGCAGTGGATAATGGGAATTCAAACCCAGAAATCAAGAATCAAGAGCCGTAAGGGAAGGCTGACCTCTACTGAAAGCTGCACAGAGACCCGAATGGTAGAGAGCGAAAATCAGGTTTTTGGCAGCAACAATTTCGACAACTTTAGTTCTTTTCAACAAGAAGGGCAAAAGGGAAGAGCGAGACTTGGAGGGATCATGAGAGTCATAGTAGTGCGTCAAACGCATAGTGCGGAATCTGTGAGGGGAAGTGGCTGAGGCAAAAGCACGATGAGGTTTGGAACAAATCTCGCGGGTTTGAAGCTTCTTGATGACACTGATGCTGTTGGTGATGGTGTTGCTGTTGATGCCATTGCCGCTGCCATTGCCGTTGCCATTCCCTCTTTTGCTTGCCACTATGCGTCGACCACTGCAACCTCCACGCCTTCTCCCTTCCATTCTCACCATTGCAACCAAACAACTATGCTCTTCTTCATCATATCATAGGTTTCATAGCAATAAAAAAGTTATTGCACCAGTTAATACACATCAATACCAATAGCCCAATACATTCAGAAAGCCTTCAATACATTTAATTCAATCTCTAAAACCATTGAATAAATCTACTCAAATTATTAAAAAAATTTCAAGGTAGCGTATGCGAGAGGAAAACAAAAAAAAAAAAAAACAAGGTTATGATGCTTTCTTTTCTTCAATATAAAAAATAAGAGATTTAAAGAGTTAGTAGTAAAATCATGAAAAAAAAAAGGAAACTAATGAATGTTTTTTAGTGATATGTTCATCCCGATTGAAAATTATTTATCAAAATTAATTTGTAAAGAATTATATATATATAAGTGTATATATTTATAAATGGTAATCTTTTTATCATAGATCTCTGTATAATAAAAAGCAAACATTTTTCAGATTTTTTTAAAACAAGTGCAAGTCTTGTATAACTTCTTTACAAGTACAACCATCTAATTTTATTTATCTCTTTATTATTAATTAACTTTATTAGGACATCTAAATCATCAAATGGAATTGTCCTTTTATGATAATTATAAGTTAACATTCTTATTATTCTTAAGAGTATGTTAACTTTATATTACAAAAATAACTTTTCTAAATTGACTTGAAAATATAGATATAAGGTTCTAGTGGCTATGTTGATGAGAACCTTCTATCATAGAAATGAAACTTGATGAAAAAATGTTGTTATTGAGAAACTTCTAGTGAAGTTTAGGATTTGTTATTGAGAGAGATTGCCTAGGAACTTTTTAGAGACAGCAATTGATATGCATTATTATAGTGGATGTGAAGAATGATTTATTTGTTATAAACTTTGGTCTACCAAGATTAAGAAAAGGCTATTTGTGGGACAACATAGATGATATTTTATCATTGTCTTGTATTTTAATCATATGTACCATATTTAATTCTTCTAAAGCCAATATTTGAATATGTTTTAGTTTATGTGTTTATCCATATCTAAAAAATAACCAATAAATTCACATAAAAAAACAAGAGATTAATGGAAAATGTAAACTAATGATTCTAAAATCAAGAAATAATTTTATTTTAACAGCACATACAACTCACTCCCATATTATTTACACATCTAATATATGTTCAAACTTATAAGCCAAAATAATGATAACTTGTAATGATTTTAAATCTTATTATTATTATTATTATTATTATTATTATTATTATTATTATTATTATTATTATTATTATTATTATACAAGTGACACACATGATAGTGGACGACATATAGTGTGTCTAATGATATGAAATACTCACAAGTGATAATAATCATTCATATAATATTCATAATTTTGTATATTTATTATTAATTAGGTGGAATATAATGTGGTACACTACTTTTTCATTATCATGTCCATCTAATTTCAAAATTTTTAACCTAATTTTTCTTTCTTACATTCAAAATTAGTTTTCTTTTCTTCACTGTCAGAGTACAGGATTTGTTGACCGTTTTCATGTCGAAGCTTTATTTATTTTCTTTTTCTTTTTCCTCTCTCCTTAAGATTTCCAATATTTCTTTTTAATTTAGTTTCATTAGTAATGTTTCAACTTAACACTTCCAAGATTTGTTTGGAGGATTATTAGTGATATTTTATTTTTCATTTTTTTTTCTTTTATATATTTTTCCCTTCTACTAGTTAAAGATACTTACTTATCTATGTACAAGAGCATTCATTTATTATCTTTTATTGTTAATTATAATGATTATTATTATTTATAGAACCTGTTCAGATAATTTAAATTATTAGTTATTATTTTTAAATATATAAATTAATATTAATGTATCATTACCACATTAACTAAAGTGTAAACTTTGTTGATTTTCTTCTGTGTGGTGAATCTCTTTTAAATAAAACTTTTGCTCCAAGTTTTCACTCATATTAACAGAAAAATAAATTAGGAAAGCTCAATGTGATCTAGCTAAAATCATTGGAGTAAATTTATTTTTGTAATGTGCCATATGTGTCAGTGTTGATTCAAAAGCATATTTTAGTAATGTTACATTCTATAAATTAATATCACACTAGTTTTGAGTTTATGTCATTCAAAATAACTTTTATAAGTTATTTAACATTTTAATCATTTTGAAAGCAAACCAAAACTATTTTCATTGAAAATTTTCAATAAGCACAAAATTTTCTTATGATATGTAAACCATACTTTTTACCTAAAAATTACTTTTTTTTATGAAATGTATTAAACTTTATATGTTTTTACAGTTAGACTTAATTATATTCTATTTTATTAGCTTTTACAGATAAAAAAACTTATTTAAATTTAACTTTGGGAAAGGTGATTAATATTTTATCTATCTAATTTAAACTAACACATATTTAAACTTTCATATTCTATAAAAATATATATTCATTGGTCAAATTTACAGTGTGTTAAACTATAGCTAATCATACTATCTTTTGTAAAATTAAAAATATATTTATTTTGGTGAAAGAAATATTATTTTTCAAAAAATAAAAAAAAATATATATATATATATATATATATATATATATATATATATATATATATATATATAAAATTCTCTCAAATACATTAAGAATAAAATTATTCAATATTTATATTCAAAAATAAAAAACTTATAAAAAAACATAAGAGAAATAGTAAGCAAAATATAGTTTCATATATTAGATTTTTATAAAAAAAAAAAAAACTATTCAAAACAAAAAAGAAGAACTCTAAAATTATTGTAACTATTGAGTGATTGAAACCATAATAGAGGTATAAAGCTATGATGGTAACTCCAACCTACAAATAGTGAGATTAAATCTAAAAAAGTAATCATTAGATTTGATTCAAAGTTATACAAAATGGTTGATAGAGTGATGTAAGTGAAAACACCCTTAAAATGATTACTACAATTTAATTGCCAAGTTGCGTTGGTTGTTAGGGTAACAAACATTGCATGACTAATATGGTGCAACTAAGTTTGATTTGGTCAGCTTTTGTTTTTCACTTTTGATTGAAAAAAAAGTTTGAGTTTAATTTCTTTGTCTCTTATTTTATTTTTAAGTTTCACATCACAAGCACAAAAGTAAAGTGTTTCTTATTATAATATTTTCAAAAGACTATTAGATTTGTAATATACTACTGATTTAAATATTCCAATCAATAATTACAATTTTTATACTATAATGTAATGCATTCATTGTTTATATATATAAATATGATTATGCATATATAATATAACATAATAAACTATTTATTTAAAATAATTTTTGTGATGACACCTTTAAATGAAATACAAATTTATTTCAATAATCTTAAAATCGTGACCTTTTTTGTTGGTCAAGGATACTTCATAATTAAGATAGATACATAAATATATGACATTAGCATATTATAAAAATAATATAATAAATGATATCATAAAAGTAATATAATGATAATCTTATGAAAATATTATAACAAAAAACATTATAAAAAATTCTATTGATATTTACTTTAGACCCACCAACTAAAATTTTAAAGATTTGTATGGTACAAAGTATAATTTTTTTAACTAAACAGACTTTTACAAAAATCTAAATATAAAATATCTAGTATAACTTCATGTTTTTGTTATTGTTTTATTATTGTTAAATTGTTGTTGATATGAATATAGTTTATGAACCCAAATTGATACAACTCAGTTTACATGTTTTTGGTGAAGTACTTTGAGTATGTAGATCAAAATTAGATCAGTGTAATAAAACTCATTATTTATTAGGTTGAGTATTAAATCTTGATGTTCGATTTGTTGAATCCAACTCAACCTATTTATTGGTATAATATACTTTTAGATTTAATATATTATTTTTATATGTTCTATAAAAAAGAAGGATTGAGAAAAAAAAACATATATTAGATAAATACTTTTTTTCCTTGTCTTAACCTTCTTGTCTAAGCATACCTTAACTCTTCCCACCTTTGCACCAATTTCTTTTCTTTTTATAATTTAAGTTTTTGATTTAATTTGTTTAAATGTATTATTTAACACACATATGTATACAATATAAATATTTTAAATATATATATATATCATTGTTGATCGGGTTAGTTCAATTTAAATTTAGTCGAAAAATGACAAAAGTTCAACTTTAACTCAATTTAAACAATTTTAATCAGGCTAGTTAAAAAGTTTAAAGAAACTCAACAAAAACCCTAATTTTTTGAGTGAGATTTTTCTTTTTCTTATATCCAGCCCCCATCCTGTAAAATGCATCTACGTTAGTTTAGTAAATCCTACAAATCAAAGTAAATAGTTTTCTTCATAAAAAAACAAAAAACAAAAGTAAATTATTATACAAATCAACTTAATAGACATAAAGATCTTGTCAATTTGAACAAATTTTCACAACTTTCTCTTTAATTTATTCTTATTTAATAAGATTTAACTCTCATTGTAATTAATGCAAAAATTTCTTATTATAGTTTTATATCTTCCTCAGTAAATTCAATAGTATTTAATAATGATAATACTTCATTTTCTGAAAATTTGTTTTGCAGAAAATAAAAGAAAACTAGCTAATCATTACTGTATCATTGTATTATAATGTGAATATTTAACTTTGAACACGAATATTATGCTGATGAGATACATAACATCTAAATATAAATATCAGACGAGAACAGAAGTATAAATTTTTCAGCAATAATTACTTTTTCTACAAAAAATATCATGAGATACTAGAGTTGTGGAGCACTAAGATTGGGACTTCACAGTCCACACTAGCGGTATTGGGATAAAGTAGCAAGTCCTATCTCGCTTCAAGAATACACGACTAGACTTGCTATTTTCTCTCCAGCAATTTCGATATTATATTGTTACGTCTTAATACAAATTATGAGGAGTTCAACATACGTTCACACTCAATCACAGTGGCAAGTTCAGCAAGAGCTCCCATAGCTGCCATGCCCCCTCTATGTAGTAGAGAGAGTGCAAGTTCACGTTCGTCCCATCTACTTAATCCACACGCCAATTTCCTCAAAGTATCCACTCTCACTTCTTGAATCCATACAGGTGCAAGACTAACCATTAATCCTACGAAACAACAGACGTACGTTTTCCATGTAATAGGATTGCAACTGAGTGAAATTTTCTTATCCATGACTTCGGCTAAGAAGTCCAAATGGACCTCAATGGTACGACTCCTTCTGGAGAAAGTCCCTGGTGGTAGTTTGGACCCAACACCCCATATAATTGACCCTGACAATATCAACAGATATGCCATAGCATAACCCTCTAGTATATACGACGCAACACTATCGTTGTTTTTCTTCACATCTCTTGATGAGAGCAGCCAGGTAGGAATCGTTTCCTTGTACAATTCCTGGACCAGTAGCATACCACCTGCGGCACATAGAAGACTTGCACCAAGTGTTGCCACCTCTTTTGCACTTTGGGCGGCCAGGGATAGTGATGATTGGTTGGATTTTATGTGACGCGAACCAGCATCCGACCGTCTGCCAGCTAGTTCATTAGAGTACTCTGTCACAAGACCTACAATTATATCGTTTACATACTGTACATTGTGTATATTTCGACAAGATCGAAGAAAAAGGAATCCAGGAGCAACATACGGATAAGCACCAGGGGTAGTAATAGTGTTACCCAACAGGCCATTCACACCACATTCATCACTCAGCTTTGAGGTTGAAACAGACAATGTTCCAAGGAATGAGGTGAAACAACTTCTCAACAGCTGAGCAACGGACTCATTGTTCTGTCTAAACACAGATCGGGAACCTGATACAACAATGAAGTGGTGCCAGCGGCGAACTTTTTGGGCCCACAGAGAGCCAATTATAGGCATGCTAGGCCAAGGGCAACCAGATGCACAATTTTCCAAAGCTGCTCCAGTAATAGCATGCATGTACTCCAGGCTCTTGTCAAGTTTAAAAGTAATGGATAAACTGACCAAAGCTGCCATTGGTAGAGGCAGCGTTACCGGTGAACCTCCTGCCACACAACAAAGGCGTAACTCATAAGCAATACAAATAAAATAATATCATCATATTGTTTAAGCTTATGAATCCCTATTAATTAAAAGAAAATATTAGAAAACAATTAAGTTTGCAGATTTATGTCAGTAATGTTAAGGATAAATTCATCCCCCAAATTACACCACCGTCTCTTGCCACATATATGGATGAAATGTGTTCTCACTTAGCAGTTTGCATCATGTCAAGTGTTTCTCAAGAGAATTACCCTAAATCCTTCATGTAATAAACAAAAGTTACGACAACATTTAAAGATGCACTCCAGTCTTGTCAAACAATTCAAATCTAAAGAGCTCTCCAGTCAAGAGAAGAAGCAGCTAATTAAAATATTCACCAGTCTAAGCAAAGTCAATAAATAAATATAAAAAAACATTAACCCTTTCCATGTATTTATGGCCTATTCGATAAAATTGAGAGGTTTACCACTGAAAAATGGCTGTATTCATTAATAAATGACACTGTATAACAAAACTACCGTGATGTACAAGGACTTGAAAGCATTCAATGACCTTAACAGCATTGTCCTACAATGTGATGAATGTGCTTCTTTTTTAAAAAAAACATCTTTAGTTAGGCATTTAGGAACTCAACTCGATTATGTTCAATAATTAAAAATAGCAAATTTCAGCATTGATTTGAACAGCTCAGGGAAGTGATCATAACTTGTATCATGTTGAATTGGGTGGTGACAAATGAAACAGGCCAACATGGATGTGTACAGTCCTTGACATAGGGGATAGGCGCTTCTTGCTATAGTGGAAAATGATGCTACATCATTTCAACATTATCTAGATTTACATTGGGTGAATAACAAATGTAAAATATATCACTCGTATAAATAGAAATAGCTTATTGATAGAAAGAGAATTCAATTTGTTGCTGATAAGCAAGACAGTGGATTCATATTTCTCGTAATCTGCTGAGAATAATATCAAGCCGCTCTTTAAGTTGTGAAGATCAAAAACACATGAATTATTCTGGTCAATGAGTCACTGCAACTACTTAACATATAAAATGCTGGAGCAGTTCACGTATCTTGAGTGACTTCCATCTATAATGTATCATACTTTATTTTTCGTTGGACCATATAATGTATCAAACATGTAAATAAGATTAATGGACCAAAGAAATACCAGAAGAACAGATAGGAACCTCAACGCCAACATGAGTTAATATATCTTTTATTTCCAATTCAATTGATGGAAGAAGTGCTGCTGGACTTGGCCAGTCTGTTCCATTCATGGGAACTTGTTTCCATACACCACGAGTAACTTCTGAAGAAAAGTAATCAATAATGGCAGCAAGCGATGCTGGAAGAAAATCAACAAGGTCTCTCAGACCTGCAAGTGAATGACACAAGTGTGATTACATGAATGTAACACCAGAAATACATGTACTTCTGTCCAAAAAGAATTTTCTTAAGACTCAACAACAAAGATTTTCTAATTAAATACTTGTTAATTGCATATGTAGTTGATTAAGAATCAGTGCTCCCCAATTGCCCTAGTTTGATGTGATCTCTTCCCCGTAAGTATTGCAATATTAAAATCAAAACAATTATTTCTTGATGAAAATAATCAGGAATTAGTAAACAACTCTATGTCATTAAAGCAAAATTTTCATGATTTAATTAATCAACTATTAGAAAAGACACAAGAAAGGTGGGACCAAATTGATGGATACAATAAACTTGATTGATAGAGAAATAAAGATAGCATCTAGCCAACCTGTTGTCAATTCTCGTGATGAAATCCTCCCATGAGCGCAAGCAGTTAAAATTGATTCAAGGACAAAAGGAAGAGCTTCCAGCACTTCCCATGCAGGAAGCATAGGTCTTTGAAAAGCATCATCACCAGAATTTATGAGAGAGCTACATGCATTACTACTAGTAGGTGACGAAGAATTGCTTGATGAAATTCCAACCTTGCTTATTTTCTGATATATCATGCTTAAAATCATATTAGCAGTTTGATGAATGGAATTTCCAGTGGAAATACCAGAAAGGGCTGAAGCAACACATGATTTGTATTGACAATACAAGGCCCGCAATTTTGGAAACGAATCAATGTACACAGGTTTAACAGATGCAGACTCGGGGAGATTTGGATTGCTTTTCCGCTTATCTTGGGAATACATAACACGATGATTGTGCAATGATAAGATATACTCCAAACCTCCAACTGCAACTCCTAATTCAGTGATGCACAGGTCAAGAGGGGGTCTACAGAATTTCCATAATCGAATAAGGAAAAGAAACGCTAACGAAAAGGCCATGTATGTTGTTGAAGACTCATCGCCGGTGCTATTTGAAGTCGGTTTGATTGAGCCAAACGCCTCACAGAGAGGCAATAAAGCAGCGGCAACTGTTGGGACCTGCACAAAGAATATACGATAAAAATACTTGACATTAGAGTATGAATGGTAAAGAAAATATAAAAAGTTTGCATACAAATTGCTATAAGAAATAGTTCTTGAAATAGACTAACTATCTAAGGGTGCTTCAGCTCGTTTAAATGCACTTATATAAACTTTTCTGTTACTTTTTTTAACGGAAAAAAAGAAGTTATTAAAGCACTGAGTAAATAAAAAAAAATAGAGAAAATATATTTTCAGAGCTTATAAAGGTCTCCTTTAGGTGGTCATATTTATATACAACAGATCTGTGTGATACAATGTCTTTTACTTAGCCTACTTTTGAGAGTTTTAGGTAACAACTTTTGAATATAGCTACCTTAACCTATTCTAACAAAAACACAGGGCCATCCTAACACAAGGAATATTGAAAGGATGCAATTCTAAAGTGGAACGACTGACTAATTGCCACATAAATTGAGGTGCAGGACACCAATAACACAGCATTCATCCTACATGTTTTCAATGCTGTCTGATCTCTCGATAACTATCTTTTCTACCTAATTTCAGTTGTGGAAGAACACAAAATTAATGTTCACTTCATTATCATAAAAAGAATTGGAGAAGGGGGGCATAGGCACATGTCACTTCAACAGTAGCTGTGAATTGCACATTTTACCACCCAAATAAAGAATTGGAATGGATTTAGTAAACTGTTTTTGCAACCATGGAAATTGGAATTTTTATAAATAATAAAATTTTCCATTCTAAAAGGAATATGAAACATGAAATTTAGAATTTGATAGTCCAATTCTGATTCCAAGGTTGAATTGGAGGTCAATTCCAAGAACAAAGCAGGGACTGATAAAATCTGTCAACTGACAAGTTAACGCAAAAATACTTTTCCATCCTTATAACTTTTTTAGAAAGAATCTAAGAGTTATCATATTCTTATAGCCATCAAATAAATTATAGAGCTGAATCACTTACTACACCATGTAAAGAAAGTATATGAACAGTATCAACAGAGGAAGCACCACGGAGAACAGCACATAGCATGGGCATACTATCGACCAAAAGGCTTCGAGATCCAGCATGACTTGTAGGTAACGGAGAAGCAAGAAGCTTAACCACATAGTGGATCACATGTTCCTGCCGAGGAGACAATGGTTGATATCAGAAACAATAAATAATGAGGGATACAACATTCAAGAATGCAATACCATAAATTAATCATAGGCTACAACCAAAGGAAAAAACTAATATCTGAAAAGGGCAGTGTTAATGCGAGGTTTTGTCGTCAGTCGACACAGCAAAGAACAAAAGCATAACATTTTTTTCCAGTTTAGAGAACAGGAGAAACAAAAGCAGGTTCAAATCGGTCAAACTCAAATCCAGGTCCATTAACTGTTAAAAGTCAAACCAAAATAGTGAGTTAAACTAATGAATAAAATGAAATTTTCAATTAATGGTCCCAGCTAGTCAATGTGCCATGCCATCAAATGGGATCTACAAAATTTGAATAAACCAAGCATGCAATAAGATATGGTTGTCAAAATCGAGTATACATAAACTTATGCAGGCTCCATAAACTCGTTAGAGTTTACTTAATAAAAACATATTAGAGTATTAATAAACAATATAATATTTAAACATTTTAATTTCAATAAAGAAAAATAGTAAACTATAATATCCTGGTACAATAAATACATTACATTCAAAAATTGAAGGAACAAAACCAGTGTATTGTCCAGTTTATTATATTTTATTTTTTATATCATAAACTATGCATTATTTAGTTTAAAATTATTATTAGTATATGCTATTCTTTATTTTTTTACACGTTTAACACTTGTATTTTTTTATTCTTCTTCAATTTCATCATTATATAATTTTATAATAAATAACAGTTCTTAATTAACAAAAGCCAATTAGAAATTCTGGACTCAAATAAGATATAACTTGAGGCCCAACTAATAAAAAAGAGAGGAAAATCACCCATGACCCTACCCATGACCTGACACATCACCTCCGTGTTGACTGGGGCGGCAGGTGAAACATTCCCTACCAGAACACAATTGTTTTAAGCATCTTTTGGTTTCAACATGAAAAGGCTGGAGTGGTCACAAAATCCACTTTTGGAGTGCAATTTCACAGGATCTCCACTACTGATCGCAGCGTGGTTCGATAGGTTCTTCAAGAGCAAGGGGTGATGGTCTGCTCCTCTCATGTGGGATTGGAACATTTTCAACATAAATGGAACTTGCAATTTGACAAAAGTTTCACACCTTTACTCAAAAATGAGTTGGCAAACGAGTTAGCCTCTTTTGTGAATACAAGAGTGTACGCTCATGAGAGTTAATGAGCTGACTCGTGATTTTGATAACCATGCAGTAAGGTACAGAATAATGAGTGAAAAACAAATGAGGTCTGATAATTCAAAATATGGTTGAAAACCAATGAACTACGTATTTACATTAAAACAATAATTGTTTGCCTCAACTCCACGCCAATAGATCCAGCAGATTCCAAACTAGTCCATCATTCTAGTATGCATAAAAGCTAGACTAAGACAAGATTAGTATTTCCTACATTGACCAAGTATATAGCTAAAACACCCTTTAAAATTACTAGTCTAGTCCTCCTACCTTGAGCTAATCTTTAGGGTAGAGGTATGCACGGTTCATTCTCAATTCTAATAATCATATTAAAATAAATCTACAAACCTAAGTATACAATTTTAACATTATCCATAACAAGATTGATAAACTTTAGGGGCAAAGAGGGAGTGAGACTACATGATTTAAGAAATATACATCCGAGGAATAGCCTGAAGCACTTTTCAGCAACTTTGTTACAGGAGGACTAGCAATTTACAATACCTCTAGTAGGAATAGGATTTTTCACCTGAATATACCATCCGTGACCAAGGGATGCACCACATAGAATCTTTGCAGCTGCTGGCCTTTCCACATCTGATCCATTTAATGCAATATAGTATAACTTCTCTATCTCTGCCAGGCTAGGACAGAAGAAAATTATGAAGGTCAATAATTAGCAGTTAAGATAACACCAAAACTAGATCAAATTTGACAAAAGAAATAAACCTTGAGGCAGGGGTCACCGATAGAGAATTTATAAGAGTATTGTTTAACGGTGTTCCTTCCATAAACATTGACCACGGAGATTTTTCTAGAGGTGATGAATCTGACAAAGACAAAACAGATGTAGAGACATAACCAGGCCAGAAGTATACTGATGTATCCATTAAATTCCTAGCTATCAAAGCCTCCACTATGAGATGCCTCAAGTTCCCACCTGAAAGATAATTCAGAAGTATCATAGATATTAGCAGAAAAATAGACATGAAGAAAATTGAATGCATATAATGCAAGATGGAACCATGGAAGTAAAAGATCTAGTTCCAAATAATTAACCTGCTTTTGTATTGGCATTAGCATGAATTCCACTGCCAGATTCACCCTTTCCATTCATAGAATTATAAATGAAGCTTGCAGCTTTTCTAGCTGCCTGATTGGCTGCATCAATAACTAATGTAGGAGGGCATAGGAGGCCAGAAAAGTGCCCAAGGACCTGAACAGATGACATCAGTTCAAGTTTCATGGAATCATCACTTTTCATTTCATGTGTATATTCTGATTCCATAGACACTTGAACAGAAGACAAATTATGTTCAGAGGCATCCCTTAGAACATTTGCAATTGCCAAGGGGACAATGCATAAAAGTACACATAGACGAGCCACAAGATGGGGAATAGGACCTTCAGGAGGATCACGTTCCTGCAATCAACCATGAGGGTGGGGTGATAAGTTAAATATTTGGTTAATATTTCAATAAAAACAAACATTACTGTGGACCAGTCTCAACTCGCTGCACAAGCCGAAGGGCTGAGAGCCAAAGTGCTAGAAAAGTTTCTTGCCAGCTAGCCTGGTTTAGTATTTGAAGTGTCTTGATTCCTTCTGCAAGTAGTTGATGAACATTAGGAAACTGAATCCACATAACTTTCTGAAAATAAGCCTGTTAAGATTAAGCAATAATAAATCCAATGAAAACTCACTCAAGAGAATTTACCTGTAAGCACATCAATAGCTGATTTTGTAGGAATTTGTCTAGAATCCATAGCATTCTCCATATAAATGTCAAAAGGAACCCAACAAGGAGACTGACAAAACCGGTAGTTGCATCTCAACGGTATCTTACATGATGCCATATTGATGAGCGTCCCAACCAGCTGATGCTTACTTGGGCAGTAATCAAAATGTGAAACTCCACGCATGTTTGCAGACACTTTTGTTAGGACTTGGTTTACTAATTTTAGCTCCGATGAGGCCAACTCAAGGGATTCAAGAAATTGCAGCCTCTGCTGGAGGCAATTGAATTTTTCGGGCCTATTATACATAATCAACAACAAAATGAGGAAAAATATTAGTCAATTTCCCAGCACAAATCCTACACAGCATGTAAATATATTAATACAATAAAACTGCCTACTAGACCGCTATTGTCATCTTGATTCTCCATGGAAGAAGAAAGCTCCCACATGATGTTGCGGCTTTAAAGCATGATTGTACATGAGAAAACATTTAGGTATAGTCCAAGTCATCCAAGTCTACCTTGTCTTGCCATTGTCAATGGGATTGCATTTGTATCTAATAGCAATAGCAATAGCAATTGGTGGAAGAAAAAAGTAGGAAAAGGTACAAGGAATATAGAATGAATTCTCATTTTGGCATAATCTACCATATAAACTAGTGTTTCTTTCCATCTTTTCTTGCAGATGGAATTTGCACTCATTTGAGTAACTTCAAGCATTCACAACTCACAAGACTAGGAAACCACTTCCATAAATGATTTCTCATCTTTATTTATTTATTGCCACTAAAGTGAAAATAGCACAACCAAACCATATTATGACATATAATATACACATCAAACCAGAGATATCTTACACTAGCAATATGATGAAGAGAGAACAATTTTTACTGTCCACGTTGTTTTATCAGGCAGTGACAAAACTCGAAGTCATAAGTTGCTTGAAGCTCACTAATATAGCATATCATTTGAGCATGTGAATTGGTTCAACGGCAAACATGTTTCATACAAATCACCACAACAATTACGGACAAAACAGTCAAGACAGAAATCATATACAAAGTAGGAGACAATACATGTTCAAGAGAACAGACTGCAGCAGAATAGTAGCCTTTCTGCTTTCGGTTAGTCGATCCAATACCTCTAAGGCGGTGAATGAATTCCGCTTCCTTATCTGTTCACGGTACTCACTCTTCTCAAAACTCTGCGTCACATTACGATCAATGTCCATACAATCCTCACCCTTACCTGCAGCAACCAAACTCGACTTCTCACTAAACGTCACTTGAAATCCCCAATCGATCAGCATACAATCGAGCAGCGAAATCACAATCTCGAAAAAGAACAGCACGAACACGTGCCCTATCTCCAGATCGCGCACCTTGTAGGTTTCCGAAATCCGAAGCGCGGAGTCCACAGAACTCACGATCCTGCACAAACAGAAACGCGATTACGCAACTAAGTGAAACCAATAGATTAAGTAACGAGAGCGAGAGAGCGAGAGAGCGAGAGAGCGAGAGAGCGAGAGAGCGAGAGAGCGATTAGGGTTTGTTACTTGCGGTTGCAGGAGAGAGACGGCGTAGGGTGAAAGGAGAACGCGTGTTGCGAGAGGAGAGGGAGGAAGAGAGCGAAAGAGTGAGGGTGAGAGTGGCGGTGAGGTATGGCGTTGGAAGCGAGAAGAGAGAGTATTTGAAGGGGGAAGAGGAGGCGCGAGGAGAGGGCGTGGTGCGTGAACTTCCACATCCAAGGGTGGTTGTTGTCGAAGCATATCTGTGAGACTAATAGTTCCCCTAGCTCGGGACTGGGAAGCGCAATGCCCAGTGTGTTCAAGTGTTCCACCAGCTCCGTTACTCGTGCCCCTGCGGCTTTGTTGCTGCATTGCTGCCACAGCTTTAGCCTCTTCAGAACCCCTTCGCGCACTTCATCGTTCCACTCCAGTTCCGACTCCATGCTGTTCACTCAGCCTAGTCTACTGTAGGTGTTAGTTGTTAGTTCCTGCTGCTCTCATTCTGGCCGCAAAAAAAATTAGGGGCTGTTGGGGAATCGAATGCAGTGGGACAGTATTGCGTATTTTTTTTGTAATATTGTGATTTTAGTCCCCGTTCGAACGGGGTTAGTAAATACACCTAATCATTGCTATATTGATCACAATCTCAATTTCCGTTCACCGGGTAGTAACTTTCAATCTTACAATATATAATAATTCAATTTTATTTAGAGATCATTTTATTTTTTAAAAATAAATCAATCCAAATATTTAGTTTAGTTTATTAAACAATTCGGTCTTTTATATAATTTAATTTAGTATTATTTTTGCTTGGTTGACATTTCTGGGAAAAAATTGGGGGAGGAGTAATTCCTTAATAAATATATGTCTCCTACCTACATTGCTTGATTAATTTTCATGGTCCATTAAAGATATATCTTGGTTAAAAACATGTTTAATATATAACTTATTTATTTTACTTTTACTTAAAAACTATTCATTTGAGTGTCATATATATGGTTTAATTTATTTTAGACATATAGTTTTGAATCAAGGGAATTAAAGTAAAATGGAATAAACACGTGTAGACATAAACAGGTGGCACTTCTTCTGTATGACATGATTCATATTAGTGTAAAAGGGAAATGAAATGTTATCAGTCAATCAAATTGTAAAGAGAAAAGAATTGAGAACGGTCAAGTATTTTTAAAATTAAAATAAAATTGTCTACCACTCTTAGTCTTAAAATGAAAGCATAAACAAAGAGAAGAACATCGCTTAGTAATACATATAAAATATAATAAAAGTAATATTAATAACTCCCCTTAAGCTGGATATTCTAAATGTACCGGTCTTATATTGTTTTTTTAGTTATTTAAGTAAACTAAAAAAATTAAAAAATTAGAAACAAAAATGAAAAGAAAATTACCATAAATATATTAGATTTCGACTTTTCAATAAGTATGTTATAATAAAAAAATATATTCTAGAATATATTTTTCAAAAATATAATAGATATAAATGGTTTAATAGATTTATGTCGAGGAATATTCCACCTTAGACAGAGTATATGCAAAACATACTCGATGGTGAGAAATTCACATTTGTATATGAATGATTTTGTAAGGATTCCTACATTTTGTTCTTTTTGTTTAGATTTGAATATAAGATGTTGACTATAATGAGTGTTACTCAAAGTCAACGTTGTAAGTCTCACATCAACTAAAGATAAGTAAATTTTATATTATATAAGAAGGATGCAAACCTTACCTTACAAACCGATTTTGTGGGATTGAGTTAGGTTTAAACTTCACTTTTAAGATGGTATCAGAACCAAGTTAAAACTTATCTTAGCGAACTTTCTTATACATTCTTTTCCACCCGTTATTGGATCGTTAATGGACCACTCATTTCTAGACCCATGCACGAATATCTATACCTCAACATGAAGGAGTGTGTTGTAAGTCTCACATCAATTAGAGATAAAACAATTTCATGCTATATAAACCTCAACGTGACCATCCCAATTTTTGGGTAAAGAATTTCCTACGTTAGGTGTTTTTATCTTTTATGCACTTTGTTCATGTTTTGATATATTTTTTGTGTAGATATCATGGAAAAAAGTCTTAGACTACATGGAGATTTATGTAAATATCAGACTCCAACATTTTAGAGAAATGCATTAGTGAACTTTCAAAGACCATTAAAAGAGATTAAAATTGATGCGGTAACATCTAAAAAAAACTTTGATCCCACTTTATGAAATTTTAATCTATTATATTATAAAAAAAAATATTCAACTCAATCGTCTTTTTCTTAGTGAAAAATTTATCTGACTTAATAAAACATTTATTTGATAAATTAGTAAAAAGTATTATTAGTATTATTAATCAACATAATATGCATATATGTATGTGATTTATCTGACTTGTTAGAACATTTATTTGATAAATTAGTAAAAAGTATTAGTGTTATTAATTAGAATAATATACATATGTGTGTGAATGTTTTAATGAATCATTAATAATATAATATCTTAATAGAAAAAGTTAGGCTTAAATACATTTTTCGTCCTCATTTTCGTAGTGTTTGTTGTAGATGGTCCTCATTTTGACAGAATGTTTAAAATGGTCCTCATTTTTACCAAATATTTAAAATGGTTCTCATTTTCGCAATTCATGATTTATTTGGTCCTTTTATGTGACGCCGTTTAAATCAGTAATGGAGCACTGTAAAAGTGGCACTGTTTGTATTACGTTGCATTGGAGTATGTTACGTGTACCTTACAGTGCTCCATTACTGATTTAAACGGCGCCACAAAAAATGACCAAATAAAACACGAATTGCGAGAATGAAGACCATTTTAAACATTCGGTACAAATGAAGATCATTTTAAACATTTTGTCAAAATGAGGACCATCTGCAACAAACACTACGAAAATGAGGACGAAAAAAATATTTAAGCCAAGAAGTTATTCAGGAAATGTAACTCATGAAAATCTTGTTAGGAAATATTCACTGAGATAAACATCTAATCAAGGAAATTAGTACACAATGTCATGATAAAAAGACAACACCTTAACTATACTAAGTTCATCCTAATTTTATGTCAACATTCCATTTGTTTGATCATGTTGGATTTCACTAAATTTGTGTTATACTAAAGTCACTCTTATGGAAGGCTCACTTTTGGGTGTGTGTTTTGTAGTGGTGAGTTTCTTTGTGTTACTTCTTCTCCTTTTATATTTGTTTATTCCCGAGTTTATTGGATTAGGTGGAGTTTAAATCATCAACTAATATTCAAGCTTTATTTATGAAATAATTGTCTTTGACCTGAAGTTGCATAGTTCAACTAAAATCTATTATTTGACTCATATATAAACAAAATAAGGTGTTTTTGGTGGAAGATTGATGGGTGTAATGATATCTTTGTAGGATATTCAATATCTCTTTTACCATAAACCCTTAGCATGTCCAAACTTCTTTTTAAGCTTATTCAATATATCTTTGTTGGTCATTCTCTCCTTGATGATATTTTATGTTTTATTTTGAGTCGTCCTTAGGAATTGTTTAAAATATTTGACAATGAATTGTCATTCATTATCAATAACAATTGAATGAGGAAGGTAATATTGACATATGATATTTTTCCAAAACAACTTTTGTACTTGTTGCGCATTAATTGTTGCTAATGATTCAACTTCAATCTATTTAGTAAAGTAATCAATAATTACTATGAGGAACTTCACTTAATCTTATTAATGGTTCAACTTTTGACATTCTTGGCTTGTTTCAAAAGAGTCGCACCCTTTCAAAGAGTTAATCAATAATATCCAATTTAGAGCACTAAAAAGGTAATACTTCTTTCATCCGGATGCATTCCACAAATTCTTCAATGCATCTCAACTAGGACATATTTGACTTGACCATCATCTAAACATTTAAGTTGTAGAAAAGAAATCTCCCTTGTGAAGAGATATTTGTTGAACATAATGTAATAAAATGTTTGTTAATGTATCATTCTATTCTCATGTGGGTTGTTAGGCAACATGTTGCCGACTATAATGTCATCCACCTTCAATTATCCTTAATTTATTTACAATACATTGTCATAATTTTAACTTAGTGATATAAGAGTGTTGTGTATGAAAGTTTGTTTTTGTCACACCTTTTTAATAGTTATGATAGGAGATCAACTCCAATAATTTTGTTCTTTTGACATGTGGATGATGTTGAACTTATTAAAGTGATAAATTACATTTTTGGTGATGATAATACTTTTAATGTCAACTTTTTACATGATATTCATCATTCACTTGTGTGGTGACCAGTTGTTAGTCACTTTGACATTTAAATTGTTGAACTGTCATTTTCTCAGATAATTCCAATCTAGTTATAAGTGTTTCATATTCAACCTAATTGTTGGGCATCTCTTTACCATGATAATGTTTGTTCAAAGATGATCTCATCTGCATCTTTGAGTATCATATTGACTCCACTACCCTTTTTGTTTGAGAAGTCACCCATATGTAAAGATCATCATTCGTGTTGCTCATTGAATTTGGACAATTTCGTGAGAAAATCAACCATAATTTGTATTTTATAAGAATTCTACTTTTGAAGTGTATCTAACAATTCTACAAATTATATTGTCATCATCTTATTAACTAAAAATCCTATAAATCTTGCTTAATCAACTCACACTAATCTCTAAAAGTCCTAACACAATATTCTTGCTAGAAAAATGAAAGTTGAGATAAGGTTCTCAATTATCTAAATAATGGGTTGAAAGTTCAACTTGTGAAATAATAAGACTTTTTCCCCTTCAAAAGTAATTATTTAAAAAATAAATAATATTACTTTTAAAATACGAAGCATGATGCAATGCTTATGATTATAAATGTTCGCAATGTTCCTACATTTCATTGTTTTAAACTTCAACCATGGCAATACAAAGACTAGTTCTCAAATAGCATAATCTCATACATGCAAAGGATAACCAATCATGTTCTAAAATGAGTAAATTATTCATAAAATAATGATTATCACAATAATTTAGTGTACATGAATCGTTAAATATAATTTCAATGTTGAAAATTAAAATGTCAATTATTATATAAATGAGCCATCAAAGTGAGTCAAAACCCGTGGGTCAACCTGACTCACCACGAGTCTGGGCCGGGTTGGGTTGAAAATTTGTTACAAATGTCAGTATGGGTCAATTTTTGACCCGACCCACTAAGAACTCGGCTCATTGAAGTTAAACCCGTGGTGAGCCGGGTTGACCCACCAACCGTATGGTCACACACATTATGTTGGGTTTTGCAATGTTGGGCTGTTTTTTTAACCAAACACATTAGTGTGTTGGCAAATGGAAACCTATCTTCAACTCCAAATAGATGGGGATAAAGAAGATGCTTCAAGAGATGAAAATGTTGTGGATTTATCCATTCAAGACTCTAATATTATAGTTGGATAAGTGACAAGGATGCTTTGATCTTAGATAGTATTTTTTTTTTTAATTTTGGTTTGTATTGGAGTTTAATATCATTTTGGATTGTATTTAGATTGTATTGAAGTTTATATAAATTTTAATCCGAATTATAATTTATGACTTAAAAAAATTATATTTTATTTTAATTAAATGGGTTAGTGAGTCAATCCGTTTAATCCACTAACCCGTGGTCGGTCGAGTCAAGTCAAGTTCAAAATTTTTTGGCTCACTTATAAGTGAGCCGGTTTGAGTTAACCTACTAAGTGGCCAACCCATAGTGGGTCGGGTCGGACCAGGTCGAACGATCCATTTTGACAGTTCTATATATATAACCGACACAATTATCACAATTCAGTTATAATACATAGTATATAACTAATTGAAAAATTATCTTTTTACGACAATTAAACAATTGCATTAATTAAAGAATTTTTTTAATAGACAAACCTTAAATTATAAATTGTGTTTAAATTATACATTTTTTTAATCTCCTTTACATGGAAAAAAAAAATCAACCAATGATTGTGTGGTTTCTTTGTCCATGCATTGCGGTTGGTACAGTCCTACAAAACAGAAACACAAGATTCATGTTTTAAACCTAAGTGCAATCGTTTATCACGATGGTATAGACTAGAATAGAAAATGCCAACTCACATGATCATAACTTCATTTTATTTGTTATTTGTTAAATTGAATTGTTACTAACTCGCCAGCCAATAAAGATTGGTTGAAGCAATTGGCAAACCGCACCTCCGAAGGTGCGTTCGGTTTTGCCAATTGTATATTCAAATCTTGCAATTTCTGTTGAATTGCAATTAGAGAGGTCTGAACATTTCTGAGAGGACCCTCTTCCGTTCAACCTCCAATCAACAGGTACTCACGTTAACAACTTTTTCATGTTACATAATTGTTGCAATCAATCACATATCGTTTTCGCTTCCATTTTGTATTCATTTTTTCATCAATGCGACATGATTTCGTGTTTCGAATAGACATCAAGAATTTGGTTCTCTGTGTGTCGTGAACCGCGGACACGGAACATAATTATAATGAACAAGAAAGGTAACAGTAACAAAACGTGTTGGAAGCGATCCTATTTTCACGTTATCAAAACCTGCATCACATGTGTATGAATCAATGCGGGTTAATCCTGTAATATTTTATAGGGGGAAAGTAATGGCATCATTTTCAGATTCATGGTTTGCTTCATTAATTGGAAAAGGTAGGTAATTTCCTCCTCGGAAAACTTTGACAAATTCAAATCTTTGCTAGTATTGATTGGTTGGTCATTGGTGTTAATCATAATGACCCCTGAAGCATAAACAAACAAATCAGGAATGTGTTATTTTTTTTACTTTCTTTTTTCAGAAATCACCTCTGTGCCAAAATAATTATATAGGTTTTTTTATTTCATACTCTCTTTTCTGTTTGACTTGTGTGTATAGACACTCAGACACACAAATGCACAGATATGTTGTTTGATATATAAAATTTGAGGCTTCTACTGTTCCACAATTGCACCAAACCTGATACTATACGATGTTTAATTTCAAATACAGTTGGTTAGCGAAGAAAAGTTATCAAGAGGTGCTTTTGACAACTGAACTTCCTCAAGCATTTGCTGTCCAGGTAAGCCAAATGCTCAATAAATCGAAACTGTTAACTTTTGGTATAACATTTACTGTATTTAATAAGGAAAATTACAATGTAATTGTGTTATCTAGTTGTTAACTATCATATCATATTTTTATACAGATAACGTATTTTCCAATGTCTCCTTTTTATTCAAGAAGATTATTTTAATTTTTAAAATGCAAATTTTTTAATCATGAGATATCTTTTACTTTAACCGAAACTTAATAGACAAGGTAAACAGAACAAGCAGAGACATAAGAAAAGTAGAGATTTTGACAGGTTCTTAAGCCAGGAAAACAAGCGAAGTGATAATAATAGGACAGAAAACAAAATACTGAGTCACTGAAGAAATCAAGTTCTCAACAATTTTATCCTAGGCCTCCTGTTCATCAAGCCACACACGAAATATATCAAGAAATCTTGCATGTTCTTAATAGACAACATAATATCAGAGTGGATCATTGAAAGTTAGGTCTGGCTTGAGACTTTCCCTATTATAATTACAAGGGTGTCTCATCCTCTGATTCCAAGAGAAACCAAGAATATGAATACTGATATTAATGCTTAGTACTATTCTGAATTTGAATATACACATCTATCTCATCTCACTTGAACTTGCTTGGTATATAGTTTATCATGCTCTTATATATGTCGATGTGCGTGTAGATTGACAGATGAACAAATAATTTGGTACAATACAAGGATTTCTCAACATGCATTTGAGGCAGAAATGACTGTTCTTAAGTTTCTTACACTTGAAATTATACTAAAATTGCAACAAGTATAACTGATAGATGATTTGCATGATGATGTAGATCCACTCTGGTGTAAGAAGGAAAAAGGCAGAATGAAAGAGGGATCTGGCAGCAAAGGCGGAATGACCATGTGCTTGGTGCTAACACTATGCTTAATTATTGCAATTTTGTTGGTAATGGTGCTCTTAGCATTTACAGTGTTCAGACCACACGAGCCTGTTAGCAGAGTGGACACCATTAAGGTTGCGGACATGAACCTCGGCATGGACTTTTTTAGCATGAGTGTGAATGTGAATGTGACACTGGATGTGGGTGTTTCAGTTCAAAACAGAAATAAGTTTGGATTTGAGTTCCACAATAGCTCTGCAATACTCAAATATAAGGGGTTATTGATTGGAGAAGGCCCTATCCCCGATGGAGAGGTATCAGGGGGTGAGACCATGGGAATGAACTTGACACTAACTATTATGGCTGACCGTTTAGCCACCAGCAATGGGGTCACCAGTGACATTGCATCAGGTTTAATACCCCTCAGCACCCTTGTGAGAATGTTTGGCATGGTCAAAGTCTTAGGCTTTATCAGATTCCATGTGGCTTCCACCACATCTTGTGATTTCACCCTCAATATTTCCAACAAAACAATTGTGGACAATAAGTGCTTATCCAAGGCAGTGCTTTCAGCTTGATTTGTATGTTAGGTTGAAGAAAACAAAAGAAAAAACAACTCAATTCTGTAATCTTTCAAACACTCAACTCTGTAGAGGTTCCCTCAATCTCAGTTACCCTCGTGTGAATTGTTATCTTTCTTTTAATCGATGTTCTCCCACTTTAACATACGTGACAGAATTTGTTGTTAGAAAAATTTTAAAAAATGATGTAAATACATTTTACCAACCAATGAGAAAAGAGAGAAATTTTACCTCATCAAAGTAATTATATTATACTTGAACCATACCTTTTTGGGAAATAAAATTTGAACAAGCTACCTACTAAAGTGTGTCGTTTTCTTTTTGTCACCACCTCTGTCCTAATATAAAGGATTTTTTTTTCTATGACATTATCTTTGCTGATTATTTTTTACCATTATACTCTTAATTCTTTAATAGTTTTTACTCAATTACTCAATAAATAATAGTAAATACTGTAAATTCTCTTGTGAACACCAAAAATATGATAATCACAAAAATAATAAGGCTTAATTATCATTTTGGTCCCCTAATTTATTGGGTTGGTTCACTTTGGTCCCCTTATTATTTTTAGGCTCAATTTGGTCCTCTAATTCTTTAAAAGGTTCAATTTGGTCCCTGCCGTTAAATCAACTTTAACACCGTCTCCGTACATGCCACGTGTCATTTTGTGGAATTTTCAATTTTTTATTTTTATTTTTATTTTTATTTTTATTTTTAATTTTTTAATTTTTTAAAAAAAAAAATTAAACTGCCACGTGTCACCTTATGGTTGTGACACGTGTCATCTTATGGTTGTGACACGTGTTACTTTGAGATTTTTTATTTAAAAAATGTACTGCCACGTGACAGGTCACGATTGTGCCACGTGTCAAGCTAACATTTGTTGTTTTCAATTTAGTCCCTCTATTTACAATTTTGATCCAATTTAGTCCCCCAATTTTTTAAGATGATTCAATTTTGTCCTCTCTAATTTGATACCAAATTAGTAATTAAGCTTAATTACAACTTATATATACATATTAAAATAATTTTTATTATATTTATAGATTAAATTACTCCATCTAACTATTCAAATTATTATTTTTTTTACATGTATAGAAACTTTCAAGTGTAAAAAATTACAAGTGAAAAATATAACAAATGAAATAACATGAGTATTTAGGGAGTGATTTGATGTACAAATGGTAAAAAATTATTTAAACATGAA
>Ga0214543_1002492_pt1 | contig 36225 bp, 20 predicted proteins | sample CNSS2metaG_FD_160094 | JGI IMG/M metagenome (GOLD analysis project Ga0214543, IMG submission 160094) | Root nodule microbial communities from cowpea collected in UCLA plant growth center, Los Angeles, California, USA - CNSS2 | ecosystem: Host-associated > Plants > Roots > Nodule | place: USA... | reverse complement strand
ACAGAAAAAAAAAAAAATATATATATATATATATATATATATATATATATATATATATATATATATATATATATATATATATATATATCTCATCTTTGTCTGAGAACTTGGTCGATTACTTAGATGCAGTCCATTTTTACAGGTTATTAAGCCTGAGTTGCTGAGGAAAGGCTTTGAGCTTGTAAACAGGTAGGTTCTCATTCTTATGTTCAATTTAGTTTAAACTATTTATACATTTTAGAAGCATTATCTTATTATTATTTTGTTATGTACCATGTCAAAGTATGAAGTATACTGTCGTAGTGTCATATTTTACATGGACCCAAGTGCTATGCAAACACTAGTTGGATAGTTGGATGAGAACCCACAACTAAATTGGAATATGCAGTTACAAGTACATATTATTTGGTTTTATTAATTACATCAACGTTTAGAAGATGCAGTCCTTTTCAGAATCTAACTTGAATTTTATGCGCAACCATGCTTGCAGAGAAGGTCTTGAAGTTACTGATGATGTGTCAATTGTTGAGCACCTTAAGCATCCTGTTTTTATCACTGAAGGATCTTATACCAACATCAAGGTAGGCAAACATCTCCCTATTTCTTCCCTATTAGACTTTGGAACCTTAATGATTATTGATTAGCCATTTATGAAATGAAACCATACAAAGCCTTGTATTGTAACTCACGTCATATGCTGCCCATAAGATGTGATATGTAGCCGGCACTCACTTTAACCTGACTAAACCCAACAAATAATTCAAACTCAAAAGATTTGAAGCCGGAAAATTTGGCCTTTTTCATAACCTATCTTGGGTCGGGTTATGTATAATAGAAGTCGGCTGGGTGGACCAATTTTAGGATATTTCTATTTGAATTCTACAAAACTCTAGCACACCTTCCATTCATTCCGGGATGGACTTTCTGGATCCATTTTAGAATTTCTAAATGATGCCTAAGAATTTTATTGGGATGCAGAAAAAAAAGGCCCCAGTTTTATCTAGCTAGGATTTTATTTTACTTTTCTTGAGTATAATTTTTTTTACTGAAGTTATTATGAACATGATTTGTTTCTCGTTATAAAGTTACGTATGTGATCCTAAATCATGTTCTATTTCAACCACATATTTGGCTTAAAAGCAAAAACACGTTCTTTTAGATAACTTATTTACGCATACTATTGCGAATAAAAGTTGTTACTCTAGCACTTTATCTTAACTTCAGTTGCAAAATATATAAACTGATGCGAACTGTTTTGCAGGTTACTACGCCCGATGACATGTTACTGGCTGAGAGAATATTGAATATTGATGCAGAAGAAAGTATAGTTTTGCCAATTCACCTTTGAAGGGAGATCATCCTCGATTAATTATTTCATTATAGAGATTACTTTTGATTCCGCTAGGTGCATGCCAAGTGTTTCTGCATGGTAGCCAAAATTCTCTTCAAATTGTAACGATTACACGTGATATGGTCTTGTTTATCATGACTTTCTGATTTTTGCAATGGATGTTTTTGTAATAAAAATTGTCTGAAAACACTAACATGGTGGTTTCTTAAGATGTGGGTGAGTACTGTCCTATATGAACTAATGTTAAAACTGGGGATAATAGAAAAGATGATAATGAATGAAGGCGTAATTTTAAGAGAAGAAAGATATCTAATTATAAATAATTTTGAACTACGCGTTTCTATAATCTCGCCAGGTTATGAAAGACTTGGATCAATTTTGCGGAAAAGGGTGCCGACACAGTTATTTAATTCATCCAAAGACAAAATAAAAGGTAACTGACATCAAAGACTTGGACTTCTTTTATTGCACACGCAGGAAGAAGGACACAAAGAGGATGAAATGAAAAGTATGTAGAAAGCTCAAGCGAGGTCTACCACTTTTGTTGTTCATTCTGAAAGTTTTGATATGAAAACTTTTTAAAGTAAGATTAAGGTAATGTGGGACTTGTTGTCTGGTAAAATACTCAAAATGTATAACAACTTTTTGGATTCTTTAATTAAGCATCTTTTCGAAAGTTTTAGTTTGAAGTGATAATAGTTGTAAGATTTAAATTCTTGACATATGTATAAAGTTACACCCAGTTGGAAAAGTTCTTGGTACTATTTCATGAAAAAAAAATACTGATTAAGAAGCTAAATCAATAGGTTTTTACCTAAGTTAAAATTAAGAGTTTAATTGTTATGCATTAGAAGTTAGAAATCGTTTCATTAAAAATTTAAAGCTATTTTAAATTTAACAAATTTATTTTATACAGTAAAATATAACTAGACAATAATAGCGTGATTATTTGCAGTAGAAAGTCAAGTCACTTATAAGTGTATATACAGTAAAAAAACTATCAATACTAAATATCTAACATCACAAATTACCTTTTATTGTCACAGACCACAATATGCTTTGAACGAATAGGTTCATAATTTTTTATTATGTTATTTCACTTTTTTACTTTATAACAAATTAGCGATATAAAAACGTTAGAAAACAAAAATTCTTGAATTGTTATGAAGGACTTTTACTTTTATCACGGTTGATCAAGGCCCATTTTTTAGGGAAGTACAAGTAAGAATTATTTGAAAAGGCATTTTCAAACAGATTTATTATCAATATATATTAATAATTTATTTATTTGAGAATAATGAAAAATTACACTTACGTTCTTATTTTCTTTTAATAATACCTTCAATAAATAATTAATCTTATTCTGTGTATAAATATAGTTAAGTTCGTTCTGTCAATGTTAACTATGTAGAGCGGTTGAAGTAAATTAGTCCCACAGCTGTAAAGCACAAAAATAATGAGCCGTGTTAATCACTACTTAATCAATTAATTAATCTTGTTTAAAAGGAAACCGAAAAGGTTTAATTGTTCCTCTTTATTACTTGTTTGATAAAGGATGACCCACATAACATTCCCATTTCACGCTCTCATCCTTCAAGAATCGCTCAAAGAAAAAAAATAAAAATAAAAATCCTTTCTTTATCTTTTCCGCTCCCTTTTCTTCGTCTTCCCACAGTCACCAAACAACGCAAAACTTGCCCCTCTGCGCGCTCTAACTGGGGTGCCACCTTTCACCTGCTCACAACAAACACAAACACAAACACAGACAATGATGTTATCTTGTTATCTTTTTTCAGTCTTTTCAGAAACTTGGTTATTCAGAGCAACAACAGAACATAAAGAAGTTACCTTTATTACCCTTCTCGGTTTCGACTTATTCCAACATAAAAATCCACAACCACCAGCTCCTGACCCCGATTCATATCCCCTGCAGTAACCAACAAATCAACACACAGTGATGGATACAATAATGCAAGGAATTCAATTCAACATTCAATGCAAGAAAGTGGGAATTGCAACATTGAAGGAAGAAAGACTTACGGATGGTCTTTTCCAGAAATTGTGGCTAAACTGGTGTCATGCAATAAACTTGGGGACATGGGATACCGATCTGTCTTTCTACCAGTCTGGTCCTTCTGAGGGACCCTTCCATTTTTAAGGCTCAAAACTTTGAGTTCATTATTGGGTTCATCTTCCCAATGCTGGTGAGAGGAAAATCTTGTTGACTCCATGGACTCCATTGGGTCTGCACCATTCTGTGGCAGTACTTGATTCTTTTCGGGTCTCAAACGACTTAATGATCCAGGGGAACCTTTCTCTACAGCCTGTAACCACGCAGTTTCAAGCCTTTGCTCACGAATGATGGATTCAATTCTGTGCATTGGATTATCCTGTCTCCTTTCCCTCCCACCATTTCCTTCACCCAAGATATCTGATGAAGCAGTTCTAGATTGAAGGTTTCTATCCAGTAAAGGAGGCAAACTAGAATAAGATTCTGTTCCCTTCACATGACCTTGTCTTTGTTCCTTCTCACTACCCACTATTGACTCACCCTGCTTTACTCCTGTTAGATTAACCTGGTTTTCACCTTCCCCACCTGCCAAGTGGATTATTCGGACCTCCACATTGCGCCTAAGAACCATTTCCATGGAGTTTGTGATGCTTCTTAAAAACCTCTCAGCCCGAACTTTAATATCTGCGTCGCCAAAAGCAATATATGCTACCAAAACACCTGCAATGAGGACTCTATTAGAAGAGGGAATTATGCATGATAAAATAAATGTGTCATTCTAGTGAAGACCAGCATCTTGAGAAGATCCAAATGATCCATTCAACTAAACATTGCTAAAGTATCTTCAGAATATCCTAGAGGGTGAGAATGATGCATAATAGAATGAGATGAGTTGTGTTATTCAAGGGATACTTTTGTTCCTTGTTTTAAAAATCTTTATGTCATCAGAAATTAAACCTTGATCTTGAGAAATCTGTCATATATTTTGTTATTTATTTGTTACCTAATTGGATTAGGATCAGGAATCTAGAGAAGCACACTGAAAAGCAATTTAGATTCATTTTCCTCATGTCATATAATTGAATTGACTTCCTTCCACCATGTTATGTAACTCTAATGTCTTTGAATTATGTACACATAATAGCAAAAGTCAACAGATAAACCAGGGTATTATTGGCTGCTTGATAAACCCTAAAAACCATAGTGGTAAACAGAATCCTGTATGCTATCTATTTGTTTAAAAGAAAGCAGCTTAATGCAACTAGGTTTGTGAGAAATGCTTCCAAATACTCTCAAAAGATGGGAAAACTTCAATTTCGAGCAAAAAATGTTATTAGCTTACCTTCTACTTCACATACGGACACAAGCTTTCCATGATGGTGCAGCAGCTGCCTCAATGTCTTAGAGTGACACTTCTCAATACAATGCACCCAGATGTCACATAACTTCCCTGAATCTATGCACCTATACATTGTATTCCCCACCATAAGATCATCAGATGATACAACTGTGGAGCCATCATCTAGGATTGGACTGTTTGACGGCTTCGATTTCAAGCCGAAAGCTTCAATCTTTGAATCCTTTTGATGGTTGGAATCATCATTTACTGCCTTTTGCTGGGATCCAGAGAAAGGTGACTTTCGAGGCACATACTGAGGGTCTGACTTGTGCGTGCCAGAGGTAACATCTCTTGAAACACTTGATGGATCATCTTCAGTTGTCTTGCAGCTCTGCCTCCTACTGCTGCTTGACTGCGTGAAATCAGGAGAAGGTGTAGAACCAAGCTGCAAAAGAGTTGCTGTGAACCATGTACAACGTTCACTGGATGTTCTTAACTGTTTCTCAGCCTCTGAGAGAAGCTTCAAAGCATTTTTTAACCTCTCCAACTCTGATTCATTCACTGAGCATGAAAATACAAGTGTGCATTTCAATAATCATTAGATAATGATAGATTTTTCATTATTATATCACAACATTAAGACCACAATCAAAAGCGATACAAAACACCCAGGAAGTTCAGGAAAGAACCTAAAATATCAAAACTCAAATAGGAGTAGGTGTCAGAGTCACAATTATCAAATCTTATGATTCATAATTTGATACACTTTGGTCATCAACCAATTAGTATTTCAAGATAAATTTTAAATGACTTCATATATCTTATAATACATGTATGAATGTACACAATTTCGTATTATGATACAATACAACTATTCATATATTTTCATTTTTTCACCAATTCTTATAAAAAATGGTAGAAATTAGTGTGAGCTAAAATAGGAACTGGAAAGAACACTTAGAAACTTGTCCTATTTAATCATTCTACCTTTGTTTGTCATTGACACATTCAATGCATGTATTCCATTCAGCTATTCAAATGTTCTATTTTCATTCCAGTAATAAAAACTTCACAAACTTGGACATAATTAGTAGTTTTTCTTAGCTTGACCTCTTCTATAGTTGTTTCATCATCTCTTTCTAGTTCAAGGTTTACATTGAATACTATATATCATCTACATCATATATTTGGAATAATTTGTAATTGTACCTGGATCTTACAATTTGATACAAAACTACAATTCACAAGAAATAGCTCGGTGATTCATTATTTGAATATAGATTTAATAATCTTGATCAAAGCCTACGGTCACAACCGGAAAACAGGATTTAGAAGCACGCCCAGACGCTTATTGTTGAAATTCATTATACCAGAGAACTTTATACCTTTTAAATGGTTTAGACTCTTTTTCAGTTGACAAATGCATGTTCCATATAAATACAAAGCGAAAGAACATCTTAAAATAGAAATGAGAGGGCTAAGCACAAGCAAGACGATAATTAGTAACCTAAGCACAAACATGATATCACAGTATCAAATGCAATATCCCGCTATTTATTCACTTTTACCAATATCCTTTGGTATAGATGAGAGGCCATGAACTTATTGATCATTCTAAGCTTTTGAAAAGGAAAAGCCATTGCACGAAATAACACCAAAGTTATTTTTTCCGTGTTTTAAGATGAATGACATATTTTAGTGAACATTATGATAAATAAATATATAAGTGTTATCAAATCTAATCAGGGAATGTACTCACAACTCCGTCCACCAAAGAATGAATCATCAGGTCTGGTGTCAACGACTGCATATGACCCAGCAATGATGTCCATGATAAGGCCAGCTAGTTGAGACATCAAAACCATTGGATCAACTCCAGAGTCCATCAATTCTCTAGCTCTTTTCACTGTCTCTACAGTATCTGATGACATTGCCAACTCCAAAAGTTCTAACAATTTTTCATCTGAAACAACTCCCACCTGTTGCAGGTAATATAAAAAACACATTATGTTTCTACGGCAACTACTTACACAAAAAAAAAAAAAATTGTAAAGTTAAAGGCATTATTAGAACTGTTGGCGAATTTGGGACCCAAAAGGCTTTTTTTTGCCTATTTCCTGGGACGGCTGTTAAAAATATGATCATCTCATACTTAGGTGTTTGAAAACATGAATATGCCAAAGAATAATAGTCGCAACAAACTCACAAGTTCATTGACAAGAGAAGTAGTAATTCTCTTCCCCAGCAAACTAAGCTGTTCTAACATGGTTTCTGCATCTCGAAGAGATCCATCTGCATTCATAGCAATGAGGTCCAGTGCATCTGCTTCAACATCAAGGTTCTCCTGAGTAGATATTTTCCTCAACCTGGTCACAATATCCCCATCTTTAATTTTATTAAAAAGGTACTTTTGGCAACGAGATTGTATCGTCCGTGGTACATTGTCAAGATCAGATGTTATAAATATGAATACAACTCGCTGGGGTGGTTCTTCCAGGAACTTGAGAAATCCCAGCCATGTCTTGGAGGGCAACAAGTGACACTCATCAATAACCAAAACTGTATATTGTGGTGAGGCTGACGATGACCCTGTTGACAATCTTTTTAGGAGATATCTAGCCTTATCAATTCCTCTCTTATTGGTTCCATCAACTTCCAAAAGATCACTGCTCTTACCAGAAATGAGATCAGTGCATTCCGTGCAGTAGCCACAAGGTTTATTCTCATCAGGACTAGCACAGTTCAATGCAGCAGCAAATATCCTAGCAGTTGAAGTTTTGCCAGTCCCACGTGGACCCTGAAAAAGATAGACAGGAGCTATGCGTCCCCTGGAAACAGCATTGATGAGTGACTGAACAACAATATTCTGGCCAATAAGTTCGCCGAAGAACATTGGTCTATACTTTTGGCTGAAACAGCGACTATTCTCCGGCGTGCCCTCCTCTTCCCCTTCCCCATTGAGAGCTACAATCTCCAATCCCTCTTGACTCCTACAACTAGCTGACCACCTTCTTCCATCCAACCGGCTCAATCCCTCAAGATCAAGCTCTCCAAAGTTTGTGGAAAGTTCATCATCGCTCCTTCCGGTTCCCACAGACGACCCTTCTCTTGCATCACCACTGTTTGTGAGTAATGGAATGACACCTCGAGCACTCCTCTGAGAAAGTCTTCTCTTTTGAGATGCCGAAACCGATCTCCGGTGTCTGGGATAAATAGTTTGACTTCCACAGAGCATGCTACTCCCTTTCCTCCTCAAAGTGTCGGACAGTGAGGGAGAATAGCAACTCCCACACATCCCTTTATGCTTAGGAGTCCTCTTGGACCAATAGCAAGGAATCCCACATCCTTGGCGGCCAGGCAAATCCAAATGATCATCAATCTCATCATCTCCATCGCCATCATTCACGGAAGTGGTGGTGCCATCCCAGGATCCAAGGGTGCTGGGATAACGGTGACCGTACGGATTGTAAGAACTAGTTGACAATGCAGGGGTGCTATAAGAATACGAAGAATCCTCTTTTCGACTTCTTCTCAGAAACTTCGAGGAAGAGCGAGACCAATTCTTTTGCCTGAGTTTGAAAAGCAAAGGGGAAGCCCCCGAAATCGGTCTCACGCCCTCAGAATTAGTGTAATCCTCGGTATCATCAGAGAACTCGACAGAGTCGTCTCTGCTAAAGAAAGGCAAAGAAGAATGCCCCTCGAGCATTGCCTTCGAAGAACTCACAAAATTTCTCCCTGGATTCGTTTGTCTATGCTGTTGATACTTTGCCAAAAAATCAAAATGAGGGTTATTTTTCTTACTCTTTTTCTTAACGGGGACAGTTCTTCTCGAAACAAGATTAGCATCCCCACATCTGAAAATAGAAGAACGAGTCCCACCACCGCCACCGGTACCACCAGCAGCCAGGTATGTATCACTCTTAGAGTCGCAACCGTTGCGAGCATCACTCAAACTGTCTCTGTCTCTGTCCCCAAGAAGCGACGACGACCCCCCATCATCACCATCATCGTCATCTTCTTCCTCGTTGTATTTCTCACTCGAAGATTTGTAGTTTTTCCAATTGTACAAAAACACCTTTTTCTCCCGCTCCTTCTCTTTCTCTTTGTCATTGTTAGCAAGTTGAGAATTGGTGCTGAACCTTCTACTTCCACTGTCTCTGTTCCATGCAGCCACGGATCTTGATGAGCTGAGTGGTGACTTCCACGAAGATGTGGTGCCAGGATCTCTGAGAACTCGCGCAGCCTTGCGTATTTGGGTGAGTTCCTTCTTCAAGTGAAGCTCGGACACCCGCATTTCTGACATCTTCTTCGTTCTTCTTCTTCTTCTTCTTCTTCTTCTTCTTCTTTGTCTTCTTCAACCCACCGGCACCCACAAAGAATGACAAATGCCCATTTACCTTTACTCACACTATGCACTACCCATTTGAGAATGCAGGGTAGCGTATCTGTTTATGGTGTAAAAATTACAGCTTTGTGAGTGGGAAAAGAGAGAGCAGAAGCAGATCTGACAGATGACACAGTTGAGCGTGTGTGAAAACGAAATGGGGTGTCTTTTTTGGTTGACTGCTCCTCTCTCTCTCTCTGTTTTCTTTGCTTGTTCTGAGTGAGTGAGTATTTTTCTCTTAAAAATACGTTAGGGTTTCCTTTTTCTTTTGGCGCTCCAAGAAGTGAAAGTGTTGAATTGAAATGAATCTGTGAGTGTTTGTTTGTGTGTGGGAGGATTCAGTGGGTCGTTTGGTTGCTTTTGATGATCATCGAAAAAAGAACCAACAATTAACGTAACATAACGTGCGATGGGATCAAAATGAAAATAAATATAGAAAATGGCCCCTACAAACACGGTGACACTCCCAACTCACATTTGGTGGTAACAAAGGAAATGAGATAAGCGAAGAGAAAAAAGATTCTTCCTTCCTAAAATGTCTTTTTTATCATCGCCTTGATTGATTCCTGTCTTGTTCCTCAAATTTTTGACTTTCTGTCCATCCTAATTCCACCCTTCTCTCTATTATTTCATTATAACATCATATCCATAAACAATAACCACTTTTTATGACAAAATAACAACATTCCCTTTTTATTTCTCTCTTCTTAAAACTCAAATTTCCACTTTTTAATTATAGAAGATCGCCCATAAAAACTCCAACTTTCCTCTCATCATATTTTCAATTAATACCCATCTTCCCATAAATAAATAAATCAAACGTAACAATAAAATATAATCACTTGTTTCACTATTTGTCTCATCGAATCTTTGATTTCCCTATTCAAATATTCAAAAGAGAATCATGTGAAATATCTCAAATTTTTCATTAGGAAATTTAGTTTCTGGACTAACAAACGTAACCTTAGTAACTTGTTGGAATCTGTGGCTAATGAGTGTGAGTGAGGAATAATGTGATGATGATTGTTATGAGTAGTTTGAATTTTGTTGTGTGCATTGAAGTGCATTGGTGCAATAGGAAGAAGGAACAGTGTTTGTAGAGTTTAGTTGCATCACCGTCCTAGATTGAGCACACATGTAGCTGTTATTGAATGCATGGTGAGTTGATCTACGTTGGTTGAAGAAGCTACCTAATGATGTGAAATTCTTGTGACACTTTATGGTTTCTTTGTACTCCTCCACTCAACATAGTTCTTGCTTGCATTATACCATTGAGAGATACCAGCCTATCACCACCCACTCTTCTTATCATTATTCCACAGAAACAATAAAAATTAGGCACCACACTTAGCCTCTAAAATAATTTGGCGAAACAGTGAGAATGACAGGTTCACACTAGAGGGTCCTCATGTAAAGAATTAGTAGTAGTCTTTATCTTTGTGTCCACTAGTGCGACCCTACAAAAGTAGGCATGTGACTCAGATAGATACCTTCCCTTGTAGTTTTCACTCCAGTCTCACTCCCTCTTCATTTCTTATTCTTAGTATTCTCTTTATGCACATAAACTTCCAACTTTCAATCCAACAAATTCTGCATGCAAAATCTCATACCTTTTCAACTTCAAGTAGAAGTCTTCTAAGTTTCATATACATGAAAATCGGTGAGATTTATTCTTGTAATAATGAAACCTGATTGTTGTGAATCACTAATAATAAAAGAAAAAACAACATTGATTACTGTATCTGCATAATGCAATGGTTGGTGGATTTAATTTCACCCTCTGAAGGTGCATGAGTTACCACTGCCAGATCACACACTGTACTGCTTACTGTTCACAAAAGTACGCACCTCTGAATTCGACGACAAACAACTGCAGAATCAATGTTATTAGAGGTAATTAACTGTCTTTGATAAATAGTAACATGTTTTTTGATAAATTTAATGTAATTATAAAGGTGGTAATTGCAGAAGCTACCCTTCTTCACAGCCCAAAAATGACGTGGTGCAGGTGAAAGGGGTTTGAATGCAGTAGGTATGGCGTCATTAAGTGGATGTTACTTTAGCAGCACAATGTTGTTGTCATTATTGAAATGGCCTTAAACATCCTTCAAAGAGGAAATTTAAGATGAAGTTAGTAATTAGCAGCAGGGAGAGTTGTTTTAGTTTGTGGGAAATTATATAATCAATTAGGGCAATTGCACGTCTATTTTCTTCTATAGTTAGAGCATTGATTTTGGTCACATTCACTACGTAAGATCTTATCCAACTACACACAGATTACTCATTCATTTCTTCCACATCACGTTCTGTGTCTACAACAAATATAGAAATTTGAATTTAGATTTTCTGGATTTTTTTTTGTTATTCCTCTATTATATAATACACCGATTATCATTAATTTTAACGTTTTAAAATATATTAAAAAATATCTAAAATATTAATAGTGTATTTTTAAATGCTTAAACAAACAAAATTAACACTTTCTTAAAATCATAATTATCATGATTTTGTTGTCTCTTGAGGGTTCGTGATTTTTCTTTGGAGTTTATTCACACATTATATATTTAAAAAAAATAGCGTAAATGAGTAAATTGGATTTACATGAGGTATTATCGAACAATTTATTATTCAAGATGCCAAAAAAAGATAAGTTAATTCAATAATTTACTTCAATAAAGCTTTTGTATTTTATGGCTTCGCTTTTTAGAAAAGTTGTGTAAATGGTAATAATGATTGGGTGGGGTAGTAGGATGGTAATGCAAATCGAGCATTTTGTTCCATGGATCCGTTTAAGCAAGTTTCGCATTACTTGCAAAAATTATAATATTTTTTCATGATCAAATTTCAAATCAATTTTCTTACTTGTATTTAACATTAATTGCTAAAGTTTTTTATAACTTAAACAATAATTTTTTATTATTATTATTTATGAAATGTTTAACTTTTGACATATTTATTTGATTAAATATTGTGTTTACTTAATTTATTTCAATTATTATTAAAAGTTAAATATGTATTTGACCCTTAATTTTCGGTGAAAATTTAAATTAGTTTAGGATCAATTTAGTTTCTCAACTTTTAAAATGTGTGAATTTAATTATTTAAATTAAAATTATTTATTTTGATTTATTTGACATTTAATAACAATTCATAATAATATTTAAGTTGTTTATATCGTTATGTTTGACCCTTTTTTTTTTAATGTTAATTGAAAACACATTTGAAACGTTAACTAAATTTACAAACAATTTTTAAAATGAAGGACCAGATTAATTCAAAATTTAAAAAGAAAAATTAATTTCAATTTTTATCGAAAGTTAAGAAAACAAAAACATGATTAACCCTATTATTAATAACAAGAGGAAAACCTTACCCACAATTTTAAAGATGAAGAAGACGAATCCAATTTTTATAGAGGAAATATGAAGTGGGCCGAAAGGAGCCGGTATCGGCATCCTATGATGGAGTAAGGACCGACAAGGTAATGAAAGAATGTATGGATTTGGTTATAAGATTTGAATTGGCAAAGGAAAGAATGAAGCAAATCCCATAAAAATTGATGACGCAAAGACAAGTACACCACACCTACCTGCATTTTAACGTTCTTGATAGAAATGCTAAAAGTTCATTATTTCACCCATCTTCTAAATTCAAAATTCGAGGTAAAACTGCCCAAATGTTATTTTTCACCTTATAATTCTAATTTTTTATTTTACTTATCTGATCTGTCGCAAATTATTACTCTGTTCATTTTATCATTATCTTAACAATAACATTATTATTATTATTATTTGTCATTTCTTGCAGCTGATTCCTCTGAGCATTCATTACCATAACTAATGCCAACTTGATAAAGAGCGCACACGAGAGGCTACAACAATTGTTTTAACTTACCCGCTTAATTTTTTTTATATATGTGGGTATTCATGGGTATCCGCGTATATATACAAAAATGTTTAAAAAAATAAATATTTAACCATAATTAGTGTTTGGATCAACAAGTCCACCTTCTTCAATTGATTCTTGAAAAACAAACAAATAAAAAATCATTAACAATTGATATTGTAGTTTATTTTTGAATGAAATATTAAAGAAATTACTAACTTCATCAATGTCCACCTCTTGTAATATTGTATAAAGTTTCATGTAATCCAATTTTAATCTAGAAGAGCCTGAAAACATAAGAAGTTCGTTAAAAAATTCTAAGAATCACTTAATTAAAATATCTAAGTAAAAATGTTAATTTCATTACCTTCCATGTTGGTCCATACTAGTCTTTGAGACACATCAATGTTTTCACAATATCTGGAAGTAATTTACTCTTATATGAGGTAAGAATTCAACTACCAAAATGAAGACTCAAAATGTTTTTTACTAATATATATATATATATATATATATATATATATATATATATATATATATATATATGAAGATATTTTTGTAAATTAAAATTTAGCGAGTACAAGTATCCACGGGATACAGATATTATGATATCCGTACCTGTCCCATTAACCTGCGAATATCAAAAATACTCGTATCCACAGATAGCTGTATCCATTTTTAATATTCATTTTGACATCCCTAGATGTATGTTATTGTTTATTCTTGAAGATAGAGATTTTGATAAGAATTTTTAAAACATGAAAGTGTGAAACTTATTATTTAGGTCTTATTCGATTCATAAAAGTCGTAAAAAAGAATTTAATCTGCTAAGACTCAAATAAAATAAACTTTTATAATGCAACTCTTATTCTAGAGATAATCCAAGAAATTCTGTACTTTTATATAATAAAGTTACAGGGATTTGAATCCCTTGTGCTATTTGCTTGTAATTTGGTCCAAGGCCTTTCTTCGTAAAAGAAAAAAGAAAAGTATTGAGAGTAAACTTTAAGCATCTAAACAGGTACGGTTTCTTCTTGCATTCTTTGCACTCCATAAATTTTTTATATTTTTTATATTTCAAAAAGTATAATCTAAAATATAACTTTTTTATATTTCAAAATGCATAATCTAAAATACAATTTCAAATTACAAAAGTTGTATTCCAGATGTAAAATACATAATTTGTATTATAAGCCCAAAATATATTCATACAGGATTTGTAATCTAAAATTATTATTATTTTTTTTTTAAATTGTACATTCCAAAATACAAATATTTATGAGTGAAGGAAGAAATGAACTATGAGAGTGCAGGAAGAAATGGCCCTAAACATGCATCTTCTCAAGGTTTGTTAGCTTGGGTTTATTTAAAGAACTTAGGGTAATAATGGAGGGGTCTTTCTTCCTACACCTCCAAGCATTTCTTCTGCATCTTCAATTTCTTTTTAAATTCTCCAAATACCCTTTGACCATTTAAGAAAACTCACGGATATCACACCCTCCAAAAGTACTTCTGGAAGTCAAAATATATCACTGGTAGTCGACTTTCGAAAATAAAAAAGTTATTACCGAAAGTCGACTTCCGGAAATAAAAAACATTACCGGAAGTCGACTTCCGAAAATCAAAAAACATTACGAAAGTCGACTTCCGTTAGTAAAATTAAATCAATTTTAAACACTTTTAATTTTTTTTTAAATTTACATTTTCTAACTTTTTTTTTATTTCAGTTTCTAAAAAACACGTATTAAAAATTATAAAACATTTAAATTTTAAAAAAATTACTTTAAAAAATAAATAAAATAAATAAAAAAATATTAAAAAAAAAATTGAAAAATAATTTAAATTAAAATAAAATATACATATATATAATTATATATATTAACGGAAGTGGGACTTCCGTGTGTATATATATATATATATATATATTTTAACTTTAAAGTTTTGTTACTTTATACATTTTAAAATTTTTTCAATTATATATTTTTTTATATTTTTAAATTTAAATTTATTTTTATATAATTTAATAAAAATAATAAACAATTAAAAAATCATATTTAAAATAATATATATATATATATATATATATATATATATATATTTATTTATTTATTTTTGTATATATATTTTCTTTTTTATTTTTTTTTAATTTATAGTTTTATTATTTTAAAATGAATTTAAATATTAAATAAAATTAAATGAAGCAGAAAATTTTTTATTTTTTAGTTTTTTTAATTTAAAGTTTAATATTATTTTAATTTTACTTATTTTTATATTTATATTTATTTTTTATTATATTAAATAAAAATAAAATTATATATATAGATATTAGTATTTTTTATATTTTAAGAAATATAAAAACATAAAAAATAAATATAATAATAAACTAAAAAAATTATTAAAAGTTAAAAAATATAAATTCTAAAAAGAATTAAAAATATTAAAAAAAAAAATTTTACCTTGACTTTCGAAAGTCAAATATTTTTTGATTTCTGAGAATTTTTTTTAACTTCCGGAAGTTGACTTCTGATGATACATTTTGACTTCCAGAAGTTATTTTTGACTTTCGAAAATCGACTTCCAGTTATATATTTTAACTTCTGGAAGTCATATATTTTGACTTCTTAAAGTCAACATAATTGAAGGCGGTGTGGTGTCTGCGAATTTTCTTAAATGGTCAAAAGGTTTTTTGGAAATTTAAAAAAAGTTTGGAGGTGTAGAAAAAATTTTGGAGATGCAGGAAGAAAGACCCATAATGAAGGATATATAGAATTAAATAATTGGAACAGCTTAAATTTTGCTTTCGTCTTCACATAATATTATTCGATAAACGAGATACTCCCCGCACATTAATTTAAATCTGTTATCCGTAGTTGTAAGCCTTAATAGTTGATTTTGATAATTGGAACAGCTTAAATTTTGCTTCAAAGTTGAAACCGAAGAGGTACTAAAATTTTGCTTCAAATTTTCTTTTTAACCGATTAAAACAGGCATTCTATGCATATTGTGACAACCTCCGATCGATATTTAAATTGTGTTCTTTCTAGTATTCACCAGAAACCACACAAAAAAAGGAGTAAAAAATTACTTCCTCCGTAGTGGCTGAATCTAAGCATGTCAACAATTTGAACCTTCTTGCCATAATCGCAACGAACCTACTAACAAGACCAGCCTCCAATAATGGAAAACAATATTTCGTTCTACAGAACATCATTGCCCTTTTTTTCCTTCCTCAAGATGAGAGAAAATTAGACTAACAAAATTAAAAACGGGCTCAAGCAATATCACAGCCCCTTTGTGAGCACCACTGATCTTGGAATTGAATTCCGTTGAAGCCACACTATGTAACCGTGACTCCCACCACATTATAATGCAGAAGTAAATAATATGTTATTAAATCAAAACCAGAAACTGCATAATATATTTATATAATATCTTTGTTGTCAATGACTACTTAACACAATTCCCAAGAAGATTAGACAGTAGGAATGAACACAGTAGCAAAACTTGAAATTCCATCTGCATAGTCATTAAAGTGCACCATTGACTAGAACAGGAAGCAATTTTCACTTGTAAAAATGTTATCAAACATTCTAAATCTTGTCTGTTTAATTGCTGATGGGTCCAAAGGTTAGAGCTTTCAAACTCTAACCCTTTTGTTACTGCAGCTAGGGCACTTGTATTGCTTGATGTGCTCAGCCTTAGCGGGAGTGATTTTAACACATTTACCATGGAACCATCTTTCACACATATCACAACAGATCCAGAATTCATCAGTGCCATAATTATCACCGCAAGCACCACATGTTGCACCTTGTTCGTCATCTTCTTCTTCTTCATCTCCACTGTCATCCTCCTCTTTAGGTGGTGCAGACATCTTCATCCCCTTGGCTTGAGATTCAGACTGACGGGACTGTTAACAGGAAGACCCAAGTGACTTTCCACACAAGGGCAGTCATACAAACATAAATTAAGAAATGATTGAAAACTACATACCACCTTTCCACTTGATTTGAATTTGCTACCATTGTTGTGAGCAGCAGGTTGATCCTTTGATTGCTTAACACTTCCAGTCACAAGTTCGAAGATTGTTGGCAGATCATTTATCATCTGAAAAAGCCTTTTCCTGTAAATATCCGTTCGAACCAAAATTAGAAGAACCTCCAAAAATGATATCATATACGAACTTCAAACCAAGTTTCTCTAGATTTGTAGCAGTGTACTTTTTCTTCTTGCACTCCGCTGAGCCTTTTTTTTTTTTTTGATTTTGTTTTACTCACCCTCCCTACCCCAAAGGACCAAACTTTCCTTTAAAGATACATGATTTATCTCCCAACTTTGGTATTGAATTCAATCGGACTAACTTTGCACTCAGATGTTACATTGAGTCACTGGCAATGGTACAAAGATTAAAGGGACCAATGGGAGGCTCAAATATACCCCAGAAGAATACAAGTAACTGACCTTAGGTTAAATATATAGAAAATATCTACTACTAATATATTGACTGTATCACATAGTATTTCTCAACATGTAGGAGAATACTATTCAAATTTGTATACTCTTAATTTCTTTCCCCAATAGTTAGAACCCTATAATTTTAACAGGGCCCGTATGAACTCCCAAAGTTGTTCTTTGTCTTTTAACTTTAGTATTAGTAATACGTCTCGTTTGTGATGATTTAAGCATCCATATTTCTGCACAGTTCACCAGTAAAAAGCTGCAATATCCCTACCAATGCTGGGGGACCTTCAAAAATTTAACGAAGCCACAAGCAACTATTCCCACCTTGACCCTTTGAACCCATTCTTTAAATTTTTTTTGGCTTAAATATATTTCTCATTCTTATAAAAATATCCATCTTTTTTGTTTTAGTCCGTAGACATATCTGCCATGATGCTTGATTTACTCAGTGTTATTTTAGTCCCTGCTGTCATAATATTATTAAGTGAGGACCGGGCAAATAATTTGCCACATTATCATGTATACGTGAACAATATCTACTTGGCATATACAACATGGAGATTACCGTGTCACCTTCCAAACCCACCATGGTAAGGTAGTAGCTTATTACCATGCTCCAAAGCCACTTTACATTCGGACCATAAGCACTTCCTATAAAATTTCAGTCACTTCCTTCTCCATCACCCTTACAAAACCAATTTAACTACACCACAAACCAACTTCCCACATAATTGCTTCCACTGTCCAAGTACACAATCAACATGCGGTGCTACTGTAGAGCTCCCCCCACAACCAAAACCACAAGTAGCAACCCTCAGCATACACCATCACAAGTGAGCATGAATCCCAAATTCCAAAACTCAAATCTCAGTCTTCTTCAGGTCTTTCCCCCAAATCCCCTTTTCCTAATAACACATTACTAAATCCATACAATTTTAACCACCATCCAATATATTGTTGTTTCTTTGGTTCTAATATAGTGACCCCAAAGGAAATAGGGGCTATGGCCAATTTTCCACTATCTTTCTACAATCTCAAACTCTTATGCCAACCTTTGTTTCATTCTGGTTGGATGTATTGACTCTTCAATTATAACTTCCGCTTGGCTCTGGTTTCTTGTGGCTTTGGTTTACAGTTACTCTGGAATTTAAGGACCTTGGAGGCAATTTTGATCAGCAACAAGTTGAGGACATGGGATTTGGGAGACTAAGGCACAAAGAGGGAATACCTCCTGGGGGTAGTTTGGAGGTTTTTGTAAGGGTGGATCATTTCCATGGTATTTGGAGCTTCAACAGTGGCATGGAGTTGTGACAGAGGCAAATGGGAAGAAGACGAGATTTTTTTTTCTCCATGCTTCTTAGTGCGAATTAGAGGAGGATGTGTATGAAAACCCCTACCTAATTCTAATTTCTTTGTTGCACTCAATTTCCTCCCTCTTTATTTTGCTTTGGCTTGCTTACTTTTGAGGTTAGTTTTCGTTTGACTTGCCTACGGAAAAAAAATTTATCAAAGATAGTTTATCCTATATATTCACCAATAGTGTATCACCAAACTCCAACGTTTTCATACTTTAGTATTAACAAGTTTAAACTTCAATCAGAGGGTGAAGTTAAATGACAAGGAGCAAAAACTGAAAATGAAGAAAATTTAAAACTGCAAGTAGAGAGAGAAAATTAAAACATGAATCATGCCAACAAAACAGAAAAGGAAGTTCCTCCAGACAAATATTACAGATTTAACAAGTAATTATCTCTACAGTAAAAAAAGTTTCCAATATTAAATAAACAGATAGTCACTGTACACGAAAAGGGTTAAAGGGAGAAGAATAGGGATACATTTAGGCATAGACATGGTCAGTCAGTACCTAGCAGGGTGAGAAAAAACATGATTGAACACGCAATTTATAGACAAGTATAAACCTTAAACAGCGAGAAAGAATATGAACGGGCATGCCATTGGTTTCTTGACAAGATATAGATGAAGAAAATCGGTATTTTGGTCTCTCAACATATTCTTTACAGTGATCAAAAACTTTCAAACTCATCAATTAACTATATAATTCTTCAGCTGAACCCAACCACCAATGAAAATTTCAGCCTTCAATCATTGGGCGCATAACAATTTTGTCTTAAGAGGACTGGATTAATTTGGAGAGTGTGGTGACACTTGACAAAGTCATTTTTGAGAACCATGTTGAATTAAATCCAATCTTCCAAGAACCAAAACATAAATTTAAGAAACACGAGATTCATTGATTGAAATTTACCTATCCATTTTTATAACACTATTTTTCTAATTGTCACTTGCAATAATATTTTTTTTTACAGAATAGACTTATTTTAAGTCCATAAATAATAAATATGCTGTCATATTTTTAGTATTTAAACAATTTAAATGTTTTAGTTAGTATTATTAACTACTGACTATTGAGACAAACAATTTAAATGTTGTAATAATCTAATATTTAAAACAGTTTTAATGTTTTATGTTTTAATTTGGACCCAATTTAGCTCAACAGTGCAAAAGAAAAAAAAAAGTCATAGAGGTAAAGAAATTGTTTTCTATTCAAAAAGTTTGACAGTCGGAGTTATCCATGGCTTTGTGAAACAAGCTACAGATTTGGAAAAAAAAAATCATTTATTTTGTAGGCCGGATTTATCCAGCCCATTTAAAACACAGACTTCATGGGCCAAACCTTAAACGAGTCGGGCTGTGTACCCACACCTATCGATTGATAGTACAAGAGTTTAATTTCTAAAATTAAAACTCCACCACCAATTATTATCTTTCCATCATTATCTATTAAAGAGAATTTTGGAAAATATTACAATTACTTACACATTAAACATTACTAACTGAATTATAACCAACTTTCTTAAAAAATGTGAATTAGTATTTCGTTATTCCTAGAAAATGGATTTAGGGCTTACTCAAACATTCAAAACAGATTTGTAGAATGAGGTTTGTACTTATGTATAGACTGTAATTTGGTCATATCGATATGGGGTCTCGAATCTACAAAGACTATAGATGTCTTGTATTTAGGAATGGAGGGATATGAAGTGTATATCGCCTTGAACAGTTATTTTCTAACAATTCCATCCACAGTATGCTTATCCTGTAGAATTAAAACTGCAATTAAGTTTACAAATACACACAGAGAACCATGACTTGCATTTGGTTCAGCGTTTCATGAAAATTTACACGTATTGCTACGTTTCATCTTTGACTGTTGACTGCCATAGATTATTGAAAAACATAAAAATCTTGCAATATCTTACTGTCGTAATGTATAATGTAATTCAACTAACGATAACTTTTATTCCAAAAAATTTGTACTGCATGTTAGATGTATCAAAGAAGTTCAAAACTAATAGGGTGTGAAAAGCCAAATACTTATTGGAAAAATACAAGGAAAAGATGGAAGCAAGTTTAGAAGAAGGTTGTAGCTCTACAATAAATAATATAAAACAAGTTGACAAGGCTAATAAGAATGAAAATGTTCTGCAAGTGTATAATAGAGAACGGAATTCTTACCTTTCATTCTTACCAAATCCAAAGCGGGCACCAAAGTAAAAAGCAACAGCAAGCAGCCATGAGTCACTGTGAACTGCAACCAGTGATAGCCAGTCCTTCTCTTGCATGCCATCCCTGGCAAAGTTTATACCTAATGCCGGCTCAGGAAGTTCAGGAGGCACTTCCTCGACAGGCAAATTTACTTCCCAAGTTTCATTTGGAAACCCATATAGACACAGATTCTCCTTCTCTACAATGAGAATAACATATTGTTAACAAAAACATTAAAAATAACACTTCAAATACTCACTCTTTTCGGTTCTTCCTACCTAGGAAGACAATTTCTGTAAATTAATAACATAATGTTAACAAAACATATTTCGTATAATACTTCAAATAATTGCTCTTTTGGGTTCTTCCTATTTTGGATGTCAAATTATGTAAATTACTTCGATAACAATTCATATGTTCTCTATTCAAATCACATTTAACTGTTGAAATTGCATTGTGGCATAGTACTTTAGGATAAACAATTATTCGAAATTGATACAATTTCGCTCCCATTTTTTATTAAATTCCCTTCATATAACCATTAATTTCTTTCTAACAACTTTCAAACATACCGAAGTCAGAAAGAAACGACAAGCCATGACGAACATTAAAGAGACCCAGTCGAGTGACACACACAAAACCTTGTAGTAGTGACAATTGTGCACAGTAACAACCAAATTCACATTAAACACATAAAACTTTAAACATTTGCAGTAGAGGAAGAAAACAAATGGTTGTTACTAATGGTTCAACATCACCCCGAGATTCTCACATTTAACAGAATACATTTGAATCATTGTTACCATCAGTTCAATATCACCCGTAGATAATCACATTCAACTGAATACACTTGAAAGGTTGTTAGTTACAAACGGTCCAACGTCACCAGTAGATTCTCACATTCAACTGAATACATTTGAATGAACATTACTAACTGTTCAACATCATCAGTAGATTCTCACATTCAACAGATAGCAACTATGAAACTTCAACGGCCTGACATATATCACATTAAAAATATTAAGACATCCAAGGAAGGAGGGGGAAAGGATTATAGGTCCCTCTCTCAGTTTCATACATGCACAAACCCCGCATCCCATGCGTACTCTCATCTGTCCCTAGGTAAGGCGTTACACGGTGTGTAGTAGATGTTAGTTTTTTTTTTTTTTTTTTGCGGAGGGGTAGATGCTAGTATAATCGAAGTAGTGGGGCAATATTACTCCCTCAAACTAAACTTTTTTTTTTTTTGAAATAATGGTTGCCCAGTTTTCTTTCCTCTAAAAATTGATCAGAAATTTTTAACCTGTCCCCCTCCAATAATTTGCGTTTCCAAATAGCTTCCCAAGGACAAATTTTTAACCTAACTCCTTCAGAGCAAGCAGTGCAGATAAACTCTCAAACATTAACAGATGAGCGAGCGAGACATAAATGTGTGCTTTGAGAAGTAGAATTATTACTCCAAATGAAATGTAACAGTTGAGGAAGGCAGAAAAGAGTACATGAATTTGGCGATAGAAGCAACACTCATAATTCGGGAGCATAGAAAAACAAAACGAATAATGGGCACGAAGGAAATGTTAAAAGCAGAAGAAAAAAAAAGGGGGTGAGTGAGAAAACAGCTAACGAAATGACAAAAAAAAGGACATTAATTGCAGAAAACCCAAACCCACCAGGATCGCACTGCTGGTAAAACTTTTCAACGTCTGCAACAACAAGAAGAAGACAGTGTAAACATAATATAAACATGTTACGATAAGTGAAACAAAGAGAACTATAGAAAAAGGAGAGAAAGAGAGAAGAGTACCGGTGGTGAGGGCCTTAATCAAACCAGAGCGTCTGCCCTTAAAGTCGGTGAAAACCTCTTCGACAGTTCTGGGTACTGGGTGCGGTACTCCTTCCATCTCCTCTCTTCTTCTGTGCTGGAGCAGTTGAATTATCCACCCACGCCACCCCAACGAAGGAGGTTTTTGTCTGAGATATATCCTAGGCTAGGGTTTTGTTTTTGCCCTATCAGATAGAAAGAGATTCAGGGAAAATGAATTCAAATATGGAGAAGCAAAAGCATGAAAGAGTAATAGTAGCAGTGATTGAAATAAGAAGGAAGATGCATTGGAATTTGGTGGTGTGGTTTGGAGAGAGAGATAGAATGATAGATGGGGTTGGGAGAGAAAGAGAAAGAGAAAGAGAAAGAGTTGAAAGAGTGAGAGATAACCAAAACGGAATGGGGTCTGGTCCAGGATGATTCATTATTTAGTACTACTGTATATTTACACTACCCTCTCCTTCTTTATTCATTTTCTTTTTTATTTATTTGTGGATTAATTACTTGATAAACTTCTATAATTACAAATATTTTTTTCTTTTTAGTTTCTTCTTATATTATTTTAAGCTTTTTAATTCACAGTTTAGATGAAAGAGTAATCTAAATTTTTCCTAAAAAAGGTGTTAATATTCTTAACTCAAGATTAGTAAAATAGCATCTGTAGATAAATCATTCTTCAGTCAACTTTATTATATTTTTGTTCTAAAACTTCTGGAGTGAGTAAAAAAAATAAGATATTATTTTTATTGCATAGAATAATCTCTTTTATACTATCTAAAATCTTATGTATTAAAAAAATCAATCAGTTTTATTTATTTAGAGAGACAAAGTAAACAATTAACGGTTTTTATATTTATGTCTTCTTTGTTACTTTATTTACAACGCCCCCTTCCCTCTTCGTTATTGACAGCTTTTATGTTACAATACCAATATATTTAGAAAATATTAAAAACTGTCATGTCTTCTCACCTTTCATTAAACACTTTTAAACATGTTTTTTTTTTTCTCAATCATATTATTACTGGTAGTATTTATTATTTATTTATTTAACTTGTTTCATCTTTCAAAGTATAAAAAGTATTTTTTATAAATTTTATTTGAAATTACTTTATATTAATTTAATAAGAATTTGCATTGAATGGTTAAAAATTTTAAACTTTAATAAGGCATTTATCTCAGAATAAAATAAGTTCGGGTAATGTAAAAATATTGATATTATTTATTTTTATTAAATATAAATCAAATAGATCAGTTTTTAATAACTTTAACCGTATTTTCCATGAAATATTTAAGTAATAATATGACTAAATTACAAAATTATTTTCATATATGATGGATTTAAACTTCTTAAAACATTTCACTTTATTTCGTTATCATGTAACATTGAAAAGCTTTATTTTTTTCCACATTTTCTTGTAGCATGATGAGATGATTTTTTTACTTAAAAAAATTAAAAAAGTATTATGAGAAAACATCAAAGTTAATTAAATTACATGTGCATAGATGTAAACCAAAAAATATTTGTTTAAAAAACTATATATAGTATAAACTCAGAAGTTTAAATAAGTTAAATAAATTGTAAAATACAATTATACTTACATTGTTCAAAATAATTCAAAATTGAAAATCATCATGTACTAGTATACATGTAAAAACAAAGACACTGAAGCTGTAAGAAATATCATTTCATTGAATATATATGGTTTTGAATATTCCCAAGAATTTAACGTGTGAAGAAGATAAAACAATATTGATTTGAAATTTGGATAAAAATAAACAACTAATATAGTTTAATAAAAACTTTTTTTAAAATTTGTATTTAATGTATTGGTGTAGCATTATTTCTTCCTTGAATTTAAGGGGATACTCATTTGTTTCTACATTTGAAAAACGACAAACAAAACACTCAAACTTGGGAGCATCTCAACCCAACGCAGGATCTTGTAAACTGCCCACAACGTGTTTGTTAAAATGCTTATGAAACTTTCACATTTTTCGTAGCCTAGCTCGAGGGATCAAATGACCCGCATCAGGAGGCTTCTTTTTTTCCACAACTTTGCTTGTAACTTTCTTCATCTCATTATTCCTTTCACTTTGCAATATGTAACGTCACTATCAACTCTCTTCAAGAAACAAAGTTCCTCACTTTCTTTGCAGTTGCAGCACTACCGTCGGATGTCACTGTGAGGGGGTTTTGTACCCGTGCTGCACCTCTTGATTTCACTCAAATTCAAATTACTCGCCTCCCCACTGTCGTCATTCTAGGGCGACCTAATGTCGGCAAATCTGCATTGTTCAACCGGTGAGCCATTGAAATACACACACAAACTTTGATTATTGCTTAGTCATAGTCATAGCCCCGAGGCAGTTGTTAATTATTATTGGTTTTAGTCTGATTCGGAGGAGGGAGGCTCTGGTGTATAACACCCCTGATGATCATGTTACTCGTGACATACGAGAAGGAGTTGCCAAGCTGGGTGATTTACGATTCAGGGTCTTGGACTCTGCTGGCCTGGAAGCTGAAGCCTCTTCCGGTTCTATCCTCCACAGAACTGCTTCTATGACAGCAAACGTGTTGGCAAGGTCTAACTTTGCACTCTTCCTCACTGACGCAAGGTTTGTTTCCAGTTTTCTATTGTGTGCATATACCATGCTTCCCTTACTCTGCCTTGGATTCAGTCAGACAGACAACTTGTTAGAATATACTCCGGTTTCTCTTTCCTCAATTTGCATGGAATGAATGAATTACACATGTCAGACAGATTTAATATATCACTTTCTCTCCATTCAAAGTACTAATTTGTGCTAGTCTGCTTGTGTTCCTTTGGCTGGTCACCAGAGCTGGAATTCATCCTCTTGATCTGGAGGTTGGAAAATGGTTAAGAAAGCATGCACCTCAAATCAAACCTATTGTTGCCATGAATAAATCGGAATCCCTATTCGATGCCGATGATTCTCTGGCCACAGCTGCTAATGAAATGTGCCGTTTGGGTTTTGGGGATCCCATTGCCATATCTGCTGAGACTGGACTGGGAATGCATGAGTTGTATGTGTCTCTTAGGCCTCTCCTGGAGGACTATATGCTTCGAGTCTTGAATGGTAAGTAAGAGCTTATTTCATTGGGCAATCAAAGAATGATAACTATTAACCACCACTACAAGGTTACTGTTTGGTCACTTATTATACACTTGATAACTTTCATCATTTTGGGTACGTGGAAGGCTTGCTAAACTAATTATTTGTTGGTCAGTTTTTTTCTGGTCACAAAGAGGGGGGAATGAACATGCAATTTAAACTTGTAAACATTAAGTTCACCGTGTGTTGCTGTGTTATCACTATGTTAACTCCCCATTCAATTGTTACTGATCATAGATACGGATGAAGGAGATCATGAAAATAGCCACGATGAGGACAGCAGCAACCTTGATGTTGACAAAAGTAAGATTCCATTGCAGTTAGCCATTGTCGGACGTCCTAATGTTGGTAAATCAACCTTATTGAATGCATTGTTGCAAGAAGACCGTGTTCTTGTGGGTTCTGAAGCTGGTCTAACAAGGGATGCTATCAGAACCCAATTTGAATTTCAAGGAAGAACAATTTATCTGGTAATCACCATTGAATGTCTTGATTCTGGATTTCTGGTTGTATTGATAATGTCAGAGACTGATAGAGATTAGAGATATAAGTAGGAATGTTGCTTGTAAGAGGAAAACATGATAGTTCTCTGTTTCTTTGACCTTCAAGTTAGAAGCTCTTGGCACACGCATCTTTTCCATTTAATTTGTGCATGTGAGCATACATGTACATGTCTTTGGTTCTGAAATACAGTCTGAAAAATATGCAATTTCTAGTCAGCATGTTCTCATCGAAGTTCAGATACCCTTCAAATGTATTTCCATTGTAGTTATTGTGCAATTTTGTTGAGATTGATCAACTTGCTACAATTGTGATTTTCCTTTTAATGTTTTAATCTTTATTTTGGCACATTATTGTCTACAGTGTACATAGATTTAGTGGTCAAACGTGATGCTTAGCATAGTTATAGGCATCCGAAGTTATATTTTTATTGAAGATACTCACTAGATATGCTGAATCTGGTATAGCCTCATGGCCAATGCACTTGAGTATATATTTAATATTAAAATTTCAGTTACATTTTATAATTATAATCATTTTTGCTGTCATTCAGGTTGATACTGCTGGTTGGTTGCAGAGGACAAAACAGGAGAAAGGGGCTGCATCCTTGAGCATTATGCAATCAAGGAAGAGTCTACTCCGGGCTCATATAATTGCTTTGGTACTAGATGCAGAAGAGGTATATGATTTAGACAACGCCATACAACTATGATATAATACAAACAATTTATTAGCTTGTTAAATTGCTATTCGACAAAGTCTATTTTTCGATTTCTTTTCGCATATTTCTATGAATAAACACAACTTTGGACCTATTAAAATATGTTCTGGTAATTCATTTATTGGTTGAAAATGTTAACTTAGCTGTTAGATTTTGCTGGTTTTGGTATGAAAAGCTTATGGCTTAGTTACACATCCTATCATTCAATTATCATTATTAAATGAATTTGACTAGTGAATTTTTTTTTTCTATATTTTATCATCATATTTTTAATTTTTTGCATTTTATCGATCCATTAAATATGTAATAGAATGTTGATGTGTCACAATAAAAGTTAAGAAAACAAAACAATGTCAAAGCAACATCGTTCTGCAAGTGTTTTTTCATTCTTTTAACTTCTATTTTACATGTTAGCAAGTTATTACACATGTAATGAATAGGTAAAATACAGAAAAAAGAACTTAAATGATAAAATTTGCAAAAAATGATGACAGTTTCCTTGTAAAATGTACAAATAAATTAATATTCCATAGAGCATGTGTTCTTTCTGATATAAGCACACTGTTTAATTTCATCCCCTTCTGTAATGTGACCTACCCCTTTTATGAAGTTATCCTGTCTATTATGATGGACTTGGTGCATGATTGCATGTGAAGTTTATGAGGCATCTTTGCGGACTATCCTCTTTTATATGTGTGATCTATATAAGGATTTGTCTTGTCATCTCTCTTTCTATATGCTAATTAGTAAGTTTTTTTAATTGAAAAAAAAAAAAAAACTGTTTGACCAGATTTTAAATGCAAAGCGAAGTATGAAACATGCCGAAGTCGTTATAGCCAGACGGGCAGTGGAAGAAGGGCGAGGTCTGGTTGTGATTGTGAACAAGATGGACCTTTTAAGAGGCAAACACAAATCATTATCCTACGAGAAGGTTATGGAAGTGGTCCCACAAGAAATTCAGACAATTATACCTCAGGTCTGTTCTGTAATAATAAGCTCTGTAAGTCTATCAGTTCAATAAATTGGACCGTCACACATCAGGCCTTTTAGTGTTTATGCCTTTGACATAGATGTCAAAATTGGTCAAGGTACAAACTGGAGAAGATATGTGCTATGAGAGGCTGTTTACTTATCATACAGTCCTTACCAATTTCCCCTTAGCTTTTTAAGTTCATGATAATGAACTTATTTTGTGTTTTTGGTTTAGCATTGACTTTTGACATTGTCAACAGGTAACAGGAATTCCAGTTGTATTCATTTCAGCATTGGAGGGAAGGGGCCGAAGCACTGTCTTGAATCAGGTCATTGATACATATGAAAAATGGTGTTCCAGATTACCTACGGCTCGTCTTAACCGTTGGCTGCAAAAGGCAATTACTCCTTCGTCACTTTTTGTTACAATAAAATATGCAATTGGTAGTAAATTTGCTTTCTCATCTCTCACTATGGGTTGGTTTTGATCAGGTTATGAGCAGGCATTCTTGGAAAGACCAAGCAGCACAACCTAAGGTCAAGTATTTCACGCAGGTCAAGGCACGGCCTCCTACATTTGTTGCATTTGTGCGTGGGAAGACTCTGCTCTCCGATACAGACATCAGGTTCTTAACCAAGTCCTTGAAGGAGGACTTTGACTTGGGTGGAATTCCCATACGGATCACGCAACGTTCTGTCTCTAGGAAAGATACCAGTGGAACTAGCAAGAGTAGTCGTCATTCAGTAGGCAAAGTGGTGGCTGAAAGGGTTGTCTCGGACAAGAGAAGTATCTTAGCTGAATAACAAATTTGACTTCTTATTAAAAGGCATAACCGTCATTCCGCTAAATTATCTTAAACGCGTTTAGAGTAGTTTAATTATAATTTAAATCTCAGTTTAGGTTTAGAGGAGCACAACTTCAAAGGTGCTGAGTTGTGTGTATACAATAACAATAATATATACAAGTATAGCTGTTAGAATTATAATAGATTATTTGCAGTTTGCTTATCTAGTAAAGTGTATCACGAAGTGCAAATGATTTTCAACAGGGCATTACATGAATGAATTGTTGCAGAGATAAGATTATACATTTATGATTAAATTGTTACTTTTCTATTTCTTCCTTTATTTTTCTTTATTTTTCTGTTGATTATGCTGTTCTTTTGTTTCTTCTGTTAACAAGTTTTGTTCTACTTAGTTTTATATAACAGTTTTCTATTGAAAGATCATTGAGTTGATCAATAAATATTTCCTTGAGGTAATACACTGTATTACCTCTCGTTTCAATGAGATGTATTACAGTGTTTTACCTCTCATTTCAATAATTCTCTAGTATTAATATGGTATCATTAACATTTAATAATTTTATAGCTTTCTTTCGTCATTCATTTTTACTACGTATATCTTAGAATAATCTAATAATATATATATATATATATATATATATATATCATCTATTTGAATTGTTACTGTTTTATCCTTAGTAATTAAGAATAGTTTTGAATTATAATTATAATAATTATTTTCATTATCATAATTCTAGTCATGATAATAAATCTCAAACTTTTTTAAGAATCCTACCAAATCAAACAATAAATGTGGTAATGAAATAATTAAGTTTACCTTCTTTAAAGAGACAAATAGTCAAGAATAATATTGTGGATTGAATTTTTAATATGGGTGAGTTGTTATGAAACTATACGCTTAAAAGAAAATAGATTAGAATGTTTTTCAGAAAATAATTATTTCCTGAAAAACACTCAACCCTGTTGCCAATTTAGAAAACATGGTTAAGGAAAATGGTTCGTTTTTATTTTACATAACTTTTTATGGTTAAGGAAGTTTATTCCAAAAAAGTTCAGTTCCATTCTCAGTTGGTCACTAAAATCAGATTATGGGGGTCAAAGATATTGGTTAAAATTTTGACATCTTCTTAACTTTGTTTACTTTTTTGGGTAGTTGAAAGAGAAAAGGTAAATCATGCAGTATTAAAGTTGACTCCTTTCAGTGACTGTATTAATAAGTGATGAGAGAGTAAAATTGTACTCATTGGTAATTAAATAGTAAATAAAATCAAACAAAGAGCAAGATGCACTTTGTTTTTACTTTATACATTTAATATTTGGTAGGAAATAGTAACAACTGGGAAACAAATGAACATGCCCCACTCCTTTATAGACACAAAAAATGATGACCCTCATACTTGTGGGCACTCCCACCACATGTTCTTTAAAAATTTTGTTGACTGAGGTGAAAATAGTACATTGTATTGTATTTTATCGAACACCACCTAAGTCCAGCCATTAATCTAATTGCCTCCACAACTCATTCTTCACCAAAACATCATTCACTTTCACACACCTTTTTCTTAGGTGTTGAGGCCACGATTAGATTTTGATTTATACGTGGCCACACCACCACAAATTTAGCCTCATCATCCATACAAAATTATAAACCACCGACAACTTTTTCGACAAGGGACAGAAAGATACAACCAATCTGCATTTCCCTTTCCTGTCATTTTTGTGAACTAAACCAGTAAAATATGACACAATCATCCTTTCTTTCTGCATAACCACATTTATTACAAGGTAGCTGATTTTTGTTTTACTGTTTTTAAGCTCACCGTCATATATTATCGATGTAGAAATTGATATATAATGCTTCAGAATTAAATTACACTCACTGGGTATTTTTTATATATGAGCGTAGAAAAAAGTAAAAGAAGAAGAAAATTAGTTCAAAATATTGGAAGTTATTTCATGTAATTTTGGTTATTCACGTTTTTTACACAAATTTGAAGGTTTTTGACGTAGAACAAACCAAACACATGGTTGGTATGGATGGATTGGTCTCAACATGTGCTACACAGAGAATGGCCAGCCAGCAATCTCTTAAGAAAATTGAAACAGCTGTAAGTGCAGCCAACAAAATGTGTACCAAAATAGCATGTGATAACAATAATAATATTTTTGAAGAGACATTCGATCACTGTTTGATGGAAAATAATTTAATTGGCTCTCATATATAACTCAGAAGTTCTGCTTTCTACAATATCAGAAATCAAAATCAGACAAATATTTAGGCTAAGATAGTGTAAAGAATCAATCAATTGAATCAACAGAAGAAAGATGAAATATTATTAGTGAAGATGATATGGTATAGTGGAAGAATCCGAAAACGACAAGGCACACGTGTCGTGTCTGGGATGAAGCTAGTGTTTCCCCTGGTATCCCCATGGATTTTTGCTCGCCCAGTTCCATAGGTCCCTGCACATTTCCTCTATACCGTATTTTGCCCTGTGCCAACACACACAGTAATTTTAATTCTCAAGAATATGCCAATTTGATTCCTAACTTTAATCTCAAATTTTGCTTTTGCTGTGCATCATCAATCTGGTCTATGATTCTAGAGATCAAATTGGTAGGGAACTAAAATGATTGAATCAAGTAGCAGTATCAACTACAGAGATTAAATTGATGGATAATTATAGTTTAAGGAAGTAACATGATGTAAATGTAGGTGAAATACAAAACTTACTTCCAACCAAGTTCTTTCTCAGCTTTCTCCGTGGATGCATACACAGCAGTAGCATCTCCTGGTCTCCTGGGACACATTTTCATCGAAATTTTCTGGAAAAAGGAAGAGGCAAAGAACAGTTAAGTTGAGTTGAGTGCGTAGGTACACTACATTTACAAAGATCATGCGATGTGATGTGATGTGAGTGAGGAAGATACAAAATGAACAATGACCTTGCCGGAAGCTTTTTCAAATGCAGCAACCATTTCAAGCACCGATGTGCCACGCCCAGTTCCCAAATTATAGGCAGTACAACCTAATCAGTGAAGAAATTGTCTGTGAGTGGTAGGCGAGGGAAAAAAAGGTAAGAAATTTAAGGTATTCACTGGTTTTACGACAGTGATGACAGACCAATGTTGTCTGTTGCAAAAAGCTTTCGAAGGGCAGCAATGTGACCATCTGCCAAGTCCATTACATGGATATAATCCCGGATCTGCATTCACACACAATCATAAACTGTTACCGGTGACGCAATCTGTAATGTGAAGAAAAACGAAGCAGATTGAATGACTCACCGGGGTGCCATCCTTGGTGGGATAATCATCACCATAAACTTTGAGCTCGGGCAATCTTCCAACAGCAACCTGATGAATGTAAGGCATGAGGTTATTGGGGATACCCCTTGGATCTTCCCCAATCTGCCCACTCTCGTGAGCCCCAACCGGATTGAAGTACCTCAGCAGAATGATTCTCCAATCTCCCTCTGCTCTCTGAATGTCTCTGGCAATTTCTTCAACAAAGAGCTACACACGCACACAAACATTGTGAATGTCAAGTTCTTTCATCTTAAATTCAACCAGAGTATATATAGTGTGCTACCTTGGTTCTTCCGTAGGGATTCATGGCGTGCAAATGCAAGTCCTCCTCCACGCATGGAACTTGATGGGGTTGGCCGTAAACAGTGGCGGAGGAGGAAATAACCATGTTTTTGCAGTTAAATTTAGCCATTGCCTGAAAAAGGTTGATAGTGCCCACCACATTGTTGTCGTAGTAACGCCGGGGCTTTGCAACGCTTTCTCCAACACCCTTTAAGCCGGCGAAGTGGATGACAGCGTCAAACCTGGCGGCGATGGACGGAACAATGCATCACGCAAACGGAAAGACAGAGAGAGAGAGAAAGAGAGAGAGAGTAGAAAGTACTTGGTCTGAGAGAAAAGTGGCTCCAAATCGTTGGGATTGCGGAGGTCGCCGTGACAGAAGGTGAGGTTGTTGGAAAGGTGAGGACCGACAAGACGGCGAACCCTGTGAACGGCTTCGATGACGGAGTTGTCGAGGTTGTCGATAATGGTAACCCGGAAACCCTGTTTGAGAAGCTGGAGCACCGTGTGGGATCCGATGAAGCCCGCCCCACCCGTCACCAGAATCGTTGACATCGGGGACACCATCTTCTCAAACTTCTTTCCTCACAACTTTCCCTTCTCCGATTCCAACCTCATTTAAACTACTCTTCTCTTCTCGTCACCCTTTTTTTAAATATTTCTTTTTAATTATAAATAAAGACACAATAATTGGTTGTGTACTGTTAGAAAGCAATCTCTCTTCTCCTTCGACCTTCCTACAAAACTTAATCACAGTTGTCCCTTTACCTCATATATATTACAGATTACATTACAAACTCTATCGTTTTCTTTCAAATTAATACGATCAGAAGCCAACGTCTTGTGCTGTTAGAAAAGTTAATGCTAACTCTTTTATCGTCTTCTCAAACATACTCGAGTGAAGGTCAAGTAAATTTATTCAAGGGGTAGTTTTTTTTTTTTAATGCAGAGTGAACTTCAAAGGAAGAAAAAGTTTAAAAATTTGAAAAGAGAAAGAAAACATAGTGTTAGTATAATGAAAAGACGTGTTTTTGCTATCTTTATTATAACTTTGTACATCTCTACATACCGTATAGTGCACATGCATTTTTCTGTAAAATGCAATATACAAAACTTCAATTTCTTCTCTTAGTTGTCTTGTGAGTTTGAGTGTGTCTTTGTGTGAAGAGGTTTGATCTAAAAAAAAGTGGTTTCCGAAGAAAGGATCAAGAAACCTGTATAAGTGTAATCGTGAATTGCGCCATTAGCGATGGAGGTATCATTCTTTATCGATTCTTATCTTTCTTTAAAGTAAAAATTAAAATATCGTTGATTTTTGAAATTTTGATTTAATTTAATCATTTTATTTTAGAAATATTTAAATTTAATTATTTTAATCAAATTTTATTAAATTTATTTAACTTTTTAAATGTATGAAACGCATTTAAAATATTATATAAAATTAACAAAATTTAGTTAAAAGAATTAAATTCAAATATTCTTAAAGTTTGAGGATTACGTTGGATCAAAGTTATAAAATAAATTAATTCTAATTTTCACTATAAAATTAAGAAAAATAAAACCTAACATTCTAAATATTATTATTAATTGGCTGCAAGATTAGAAGTCAGGATTTACTTTAAAAAAATTATGAAAAAATTGTGAAAATACAAATCATGTGTAAAAAAATAAAAGGAAATATTACAAAATAAATCGTATTTTTCGGTAGTGGTTAAATCTTTTATAATTTTTTAGAAGATATCGAAGACCAATCCTACCAAGAAAATACAGATATTCTATAAAAAGGCACATGGAAAAGAAATAGAAACTCAAGAAAATGAAGTTGAATTTTCTTTGATTTTTTTTAAATAAATATAATTAAATAAGATAATTAGATTATCTCGACTCATATTAAAAACAATAAAAAATAAAATAAGAAAATTATCAATATATAAAATTGAAAAAACAAAAAAAAAAACTAAAGTTGGACAGAAGCACATTTTCATAAAAATCATATTTTAAGTAGATAAATCTTTATGGTATCTTTCTTAATGACTCTCATCTGATGAGTTTTTTATCTTTGAAAATTTAACATGGTTGCCGCCGAAACTTTTTTTTATCTTTGTCTTCTTGATATTATGTTTCTCGACAACCATTGCACCATAACTAGTTGATTGTTTTGAAGTACCATATTCTTTCATTCATATTCTAAACATGCAAAATAAATCATACTCTAAAGTTACATCGTCATAAAATATCCTCTTTTTTAGATATTTAACTCTTTTATCTATTTCTAATCTTTTTCTTTGTTTCAAAGACTATATCTTTTACCCCTCAAAGATTAAATTAGAGTTCGTATATTTTATATATTTGACACCTCAAAATTTTATATATATATATATATATATATATATATATATATATATATTTTGACATTCCTAATTATACAAATAGTATGAGTGGTCATAAAGAGTAACTATTTTGATGCAAATAGAATAAAATATAACACTTGTAGATAGCATAATATTATCGATTGAATGTAAAAAAGATAAACAAGACAACACTATGAAAATGTGTTGTTTGTGCCTATAATAAGATGTAACAAGATATTGAAATGAGATAAAAGAAAAAGGATAATATACATTAATTATAACAAGAAAATGTTTTTAGTTATACTCTGAAAAAGGATAATAATGTCATACATATTTTTTTGACTTATTTTTAACTTATCATTATCATCACTCTTAGATCATCTATTTTAATTTTTTGTAGTGATGTGATATGATGATCTAAGATTGATGAGAGTAGTAGATAAAAAAAGTGAGTTAAAGTATCGTTATATATCCTTACATGACTATAAACATAGAGGAGGAGAAAGATTTCTCTTATTCATCATGGACAGGTGAAATTACACTTATAATACTCTACTCACTAAATAAAGAGCCAAAATATTGACGATTGAATATTGGTTTGGAAGAAAACATCTAATAAGTCACTTTAGAATTTTTTTTATTATCTTTGTTTCCAAAACATTATTGATGCAAGAAGAAAGAAATTAGGAGACAGAGTGAACCTATAGTTGGATATAATGTAATTGGAGCTCGAGAGAAACAAAATTTGAGATCAACAAAAGTATTTTATGTATTTTCAGATATTCTCTATTATACTTTTAATGTCAATAAAAGTTACAATAATTTAAAAGAAGACATCGAAAACCCTGAACCCTAAAAAAAATAATCATAATATTAATAATATATATGTTTAAGATGAAACTTTTGATTTTACTTTTAGTGAGGACTTTTTTCTTCTTCTTCAGACACTTCTTTCATTAAACTAATACGACACATTCATTAAATATTCTTCAAGAAATTTATTTTGAAGCAATTTACAACCCAAGCCTGTACATGTTGCTTTCAGCAATTTTTTTCTTCAGTATGGGCCTTGTACAGAAATGGGCCGAATGAAAATCGATGGTTGTGACCAAATACGAACCCAATTTCAACACGGAGCCTTATGATTCTAGATTGTAATATTTTTCAAAATCCAAAGAAATTAAAAGTATAAATTAGTTATGACAAATTTAAAATATAGTAAGATAAAATAGTTGCACATTACAGTTGTCAGATTATATATATATATATATATATATATATATATATATATATATATATATATATATATATATATATATAAATATATA
>Ga0214543_1002491_pt1 | contig 36232 bp, 22 predicted proteins | sample CNSS2metaG_FD_160094 | JGI IMG/M metagenome (GOLD analysis project Ga0214543, IMG submission 160094) | Root nodule microbial communities from cowpea collected in UCLA plant growth center, Los Angeles, California, USA - CNSS2 | ecosystem: Host-associated > Plants > Roots > Nodule | place: USA... | reverse complement strand
CATATTGCCGAATAAAACCACATACCTGTTGGTGCTCAAAGTCCCATTCTTCTTCAGACATAGAATCTGGCTTCTGTGTAGTAAAGACCGGAAGATGCAATTTCTTGACAAATAATAAATCTTTCATTGATAATTTGTACCATTCAAAGCAACCATCTTTGCATTTGCCTCCATCATTCAAGCAAGTAAATATAGCCCAACCAAGAGCTCTGATGCCACTTGTCAGGTTTTACAGAGGGGTTTTCACTGGGGAGAACAACACCAATTAGATCTGAGCCCAACTACATAAGATACCGACACCACTCTCAACCCAAAACCTTAAGGCAATGGGTTTATGGGCCTTGATCCTTATATGGTGCTCTACTTTCTCAATTATGGTCAATGTGGGACTTAGACTCACACTTGGATTCCTAACAAAAGTATATATAAAAAAATTAAAACAAAAATAATTGAGACTATTAAAACCGCAATAAAATAAGATTAAGAGATAACCCTTTTGTTTGTGGCACAAATCACAATCCATTAACAAAATATAATGTTATATGTTTAGAAAAATTAAAACAATTGATGGTAGAGAGGTAATGTAAATTCTTCTCTCACTGTGAATCATGTTATCACAGACAATTTCATTCTCTCATTTTTTGACACTATTAATTAATGTTTAACGTATATATGGTAGTAAACTAATTGCTGTTGAATATGTGTATAAGGTAGCAAATTAACTGCTTTTTGAGTTTTAAAGTTTAATGTACTGAAATTATAACAATCAAAATATTATAAATTACTAAAATAAATTAGTATTTATACGAAACTAATATAATTTTGTTTAGCCAATACTTAAAATAAAAGCTAGAAAGATTTTTTTTACCATAAACAGATTTACAGAAGGAACGTGGCAAGGTTCAAATTGGTTGAGACCAACAGAGTGAAATTTATGAGAGAAAAAGATGTTTTTTTTTTCTTACAAGGAATGCAAAGTCCTCTTAATTTATCAGATTCTAAAAATATAACTGCTTTATGTGGATTTAATTTTTTCTTTTGGATTATTCTGGATTTAACTTTTTTCAGCATCTTAAATATGAAAATTTTCTTTACTTGGCTAGTTAAATATAAAAAAGTTAAATTCAAGAATAGTTGGAATGAGTTATTTTTTATTTTGTTGTATATGTTGTTGAAATGGTCAATGTTTTTCACTCCACACAATAAATTTTTTTCATCCACAAATTACGGTAAGGATTTCCCATCGTTTGCTTAATATTTTGAGGTCTCTAATCACTTGCCAACCATTTACCATAGCAATCAAATACGTTATAATCTGATTTAAATTACTTTGCTAAGACATACCAAAGACTTTATTCAATCCTTATTTGTCTGAGGTGCAAGGTAATGTGTGCTGTTCTCTCTTGTTGAACTTCTCTTTAATCCTCTGATCTTGGATTAAGGGAAAAACAGAAACACCAGCCAGAAAATTCCTGAGCCTTGTTTTGCATCATTCTTGAGGAGGAAAGCCAAAATGTCATTCACAGGAACTCTTGATAAATGCAAGGCTTGTGATAAGACTGTTTATGTGGTTGACTTGTTAACTCTTGAAGGTATACCTTACCATAAGAACTGCTTCCGATGCAGTCACTGCAAGGGATACCTCACGGTATATGATGCTTCTTCCACGCCATTTTTTCTTCATCTTCAGTTCTTTTGATGCCATATTCATGTCTTCTGAATATGTTTGTTGTTTTCTCTCATTCTTATAGTGTTAATATGAGACCTGTTTAACCAAATACCAACAATGCAGTTTTGTCATCAAAATCATATAGAATAGAAGCATGCAATTACTGAGCTAATTACTTGCACAACTCATTCATGAAATGTGTGGAAACTAGTTTTGATCTTGGAATCCTGGTGCTAGAATTTGAAATTTGTAATGACATAAATGACCAATCTTGTACTTTGATATGAATTGATTCAAGAAAAATCAATTTGTGTAGTTTAAACTTGTTCTTAACTTTGGTGCCAATGGTGCAATTATATTTTGGTTAGATGAGTACATACTCTTCAATGGACGGTGTCCTCTACTGCAAGCCACACTTTGAACAGCTTTTCAAGGAATCTGGCAATTTCAGCAAGAACTTTCAGACAGGTAACATGTTACCATCTTCTGTCAGCACCTTTTTTAGCCACAATCTCAGTAAGTGCAGATTCATTTGCACCAGTAACTTTCTATTGGCTTGGCTAACATGCTATGCGTTTTTTTCATGATTGTAATGCGGCACAGCAAGATCTTCTGAAAAACAAAATGAGATGGTACGCTCACTACCCAGTTTGAGTATACACTTGGAAATCATCATCATCATCATTATTAAGACCTTAGCTTTAATAAGCTTAAGGCATCAAAAAGAGCTACATAATTTTTTTCTTTCAAATATTCTTGTGTGATTTTCTAACGTGTCAATAACAAGAATCTTCATTTTCAGAATAAGACCCCCAACCGACTCTCGTCCATGTTCAGTGGAACTCTAGACAAATGTTCAGTTTGCTCAAAAACAGTCTATCCTCTGGAAAAGGTTTGTAGTATCTATCAGAAGACCATCTCACAACCCTTCAAGCGCTGAGCCTGAAATACTATCTCACCGAACAATTTGAAATAAGATTTTGTTTTTCCATTATATGTTTGATACAAAGGAAATGGCAGAATAGTCCTCACTTCCTTAAAGCATTGAGCCTGAAACATGTGGATGCTGGTTGTGGTTGGTCTGCCTGGTTGAAAAATCCAGAAAAAGATTTCACATTTTAGCTTGTTTTTAAACTATTTGTGGTCACCTGGATTAGAATTTTGATTGAACTGAAGTAGCTAAATGATTGTTGCTTTGCTGAATAGATGACACTGGAAGGGGAATGCTATCACAAGACTTGCTTTAGGTGTGCTCATGCAGGTTGCCACCTCACACATTCCTCCTATGCTGCCCTAGACGGTGTCCTCTACTGCAGGCACCATTTCCAACAGCTTTTCATGGAGAAAGGGAACTACCATCACGTACTCCAAGCTGCTGCAAACAGGAAGAATGTCACACCACCTCCTGAACCAGTCGAAGAGGAAGAACCACCAAAGCCAAAGGAACCTGAAGAGGAAGAAACAGAAGAAAAATCCTAAATGAAGCATAGAAAATATGAGTTGCTTCCTCCCTTTCTTTCAGGGATATACTATAGAAAGTTCTTTCGTTCGAGTCTTGGCACTTGGCTCACTCTTGTTTGGTTAAATTCCACTTTCTGACATTTTTTCACAAATTAGTTTATTGTAAGCTAATTTGAGAGGTTTATTTATGTATTTAAACAAAGAGTTGTTCACTACAAGATATTCTTTATCGGAGATTTTTCTCCTCGTTTGATATCATATCATATCACTACTATGTAATAATAACTTACGGGACACAATCTAATATGGTTCACAATTTTTTCTACCCATTTTCACTTCATTTGGGAATGATACTTCATCAGGTTAATGACATTTCTGAGGATGGTAGACATGACAAATGCAAGAACTTAGGAAAATCTCTATATATGCACTTACACTATGCTGAAAGAAAGCATACTGAGATATTCAAATGTTTAGGGAAAGCATTAAAGGGCATGATTTTCAAGCTGTGAAACATCATTAGCCCTCATCTTGTAAAGGCATTCCATCAAACACTTTTCATGCATCTTTACTATAACATATTACCTTAAGAGGATATTAGTAGATTTAAATTTAATTCACCAAGCAAAATTGAATAAGAAATTGCCTTATCATTCTCCGAATGAGATTTGCTATTCGAAATCCTTAAATTTGATGGCTGAATAAATTTTCATCAAGCAAAGTCTAGAATAAGACTTTTTTACTCATGAAATAAGATTGGACCGATCAAATTATCAAAAATTCTAAACTCTTCTGAAGAAATTTTAATTCAAAAACCAATCATTTCTTTGGAGTGAAAATGAATAACATTAAAACTTTGGAGTTTATGCTAGAACAACATATATACTTGTTTAAATTCATTTATTTATTAATATTATTGACATAATTTATTTATGAAATAAATTTATTCATTATAAAAATAAAAAATAAAAAAATTTATCAATTTCATTTATCTAATTGTTAATTATCCTTTCATAGTTTTTTCAAAATATAATTCTACTTTCATCAATATTATCAAAATTAATCCAATAATTTTTTTTCATAACCAAATTATCCTTAAATTTGTTATTTAAAAATTCAAAATTAAATTATTATAATATGTTTTACAATTTTTTAATATTTAAAAATTAGTTATTTTTATAAATGGGTTATCCATCCGTAAAAAATTCTCAATAAATAAATCAAAAAAGAAAAAAAAAATTGTTAATTTTTTAATTATTCACAATAAATTAATAATTTTTATTTAATATATTTTAATATAAAATAAATTTTATATAATTTATATCTATATATAAAAGAGATTTTTCCTTACCATTTAAATATTTTATCAAATTTACTATTTAATTGACAGTTTCTTAAAATTTTGTTTTTTTTAATTTGAATTTTTTTTAACTTAATTATTTTTGTAATTGTAAAACTATTTATAAAATAAATAAAAACTATTACCATAAAATTATAAAAATTACTTATGTTTAATTTTATAATTATAATAAAAACAGAAATAATAATAATATTATTATTATTTTTTATTACTATCAAAAAATAAAACACATCATCTGTTTTTACTTATCTATAATAATATATAAATCTCTTTTATATTTACATTTCATACTACTAATTATATCATTTATAATATAATTATTTATTAAATTTTTTAAAATTAATTGTTATTTTTATTTATCTATCTATCTTATATATCTATCTATCTATATCTATATCTTCTATCTATCTATTTATCTATATCTTCTATAACAATAAAGGGAATTTCTCCTTTCATGTCCACATTTTATATTACCCGTTTTTCCTTATTTATTTTAAAAATTAATTATTTTATAAATAATTTACTTTTAATAATTTTTTTACAAATCTCTTTTATTTTAAATTATTATTTAAATTTTCTTCTTTTATTTTTGTTATTTTTGTTTAAATTATTTTTATTATTTTTGTTTAAATTATTTTTATTATTTATCTTAAATTTCTTGAAAATTAAAAAATATGAATACACAAACACATCAAACGACTGTGTATTCGCTAATTTTGTATAAAATGGTTTATTTATTTTTTTTTATTCATTTTATTTTATTTTTAATAAATATATATTTATTTTATATATTAACTTAATAATATTATACTATTATCCTTTATTAATATAATATAATTCGTATATGAAAAATACATAGATAGAGCATGCTACTTCATCTTAATTTAAATTGTTTTCTGCAAACAAAAGATATATTTTAGTTATTTGATGATGTTTTTCACTATAAATTTTATTCTACGATAATCTATCTAAAATTATATTAATTATTAGTTTAGTATATAAAAATAAATATAATTCAAGTCCTAAAATACTAGTTCTTCCTAAAATAAATATGTATTCAATCATATATTAAATATCCTGAAAAGAAATATTGAATCATAGTGAAAGCGTAGGTTATTTTTTCTCCAACCCTCCAATGGCCGCTCCGGGTACAGAGGAAGCCGTTCACTTGATTAGCAACGTCACACATTCACTAATGGAAAACGATGTCGAGAACAAGCTTAATAATCACCCAGAACAACAACAAGATCAAGAAGATGAAGTTGAAGACGAAGAAGATGAAGAGGTTTTGAGTTCTTCGGATTCTGAAATCGGTGATGTGTTGGACTGTTTGTATTCGAAGGAGGAAGATGAAGGTTCCTTTTCCCTCACTTCTAGGCGCCCCAATGCTCACGGTGGCCACCACCTCCATTCCTCAACTCTCCAACCTCTCGCCAATCGCAACCAAAAGTTCTCCCACCACATTCGAGCTTCACCCTTGGAGGTTTTCTTACATGTCCTTTTACTTCTTTTTGTTCATAATTGTCAATAGCTAAATGGGTATCCCCTCATTCGTTCTAAACTGTTTATTTTTTTGTTTGTTAGTTGAAGTTTGGATTTTTATTTTATTTTTTCATGACTGATCATGAACCATGTTAATTAATTAACCGAAGGTTGGGTTTATCAGAAAGGCTATCTTCTTAAATGTGGTGAGTCAAGGTCAAGGTTTGAACCTTGACTGGCTAGAAGATGTGCTAACATTTAGTGTTTGACAATCTTTGGAACATGATTGTTCCAAAAGGAGGATACTTGCATAGGGGAATGCTGATTTCGTTTTCTGAAGTTTGGGATAAATTTACAGTGCTTAGCGGGTTAACGTGATTACTTCATTATAGCTGTTTTCGTGACTGTTAATGTGTGTTATTCTTGATTATCCACTGGGGACATTTTGTTATCTATTAAAGATAATATTTTTTTTCAAATTGTGAGCATGGTGCATGATCTTGACTTCTCACTTCTGTTTTATTGGGTCTTTTGTGTTCCTTTAATATGGACTAGTTTGAATTTGAAGTTGTGTGGTGAATGGTGGTTTTTGGAATTCTGTGGGGTATGCTTGTGTTGTTGTACTTTTAAATTAGGTGGTTGGTGGTGCAGGAGTGGGAAGGGAGGATGAATATTGGCATGTCAAACTCTGTGACGACAGCCATCCGTGGAAGTGTTAGAGAAAGTGCCGTTGGGAAAACTAAAACTACAGATAAAGCAGACCGAGCAACTGTTGAACAGGTGAGTAATGGTGATTTCATCAAATGTGGCACCTAAATGGAGCCTTGTTATTTTGTTGATTCCTTTTTTACAATTATTATGCAAGTAACTCTAAAGTTTCCTCCAGGCAATTGATCAAAGAACACGCATGGTTTTGTATAAGATGATGAACAGAGGTGTCTTTGATGATATCAATGGATGCATTTCAACCGGCAAGGAAGTATGTGATGTGCCTGGAGCTTTTATTTCCTTTTTTTCTCTCAATCTTACTGTTTAGGTTCTATGACAGTAACATGGTTTGGATAATTGATTATGTGATGTTAAGCCATATTTCTGTTTCTTACGTTGTTTTCTAACAGGCAAATGTTTATCATGCAACTAAATCTGGTGATCAAGAACTTGCAATAAAAGTATACAAAACATCTATTTTGGTATTTAAGTAAGTATATCAGATATTAGCTTGTTTCAGCTTCTTCTGTTACTGTCAATTGTTTTGAAGGCTGAAATGTTAAGCGGAACTATATAGGCAATCATACCTTTGTTTTCTCTCTTTTAAGGAGAAAAGTAGGATTTGTATTCAGGTGTACTTGTCGTATTGTTTTTGTCTATTCTCTCTGTTTTCCTATATAATATATTGTTGAAGAATTATAAAATGCCCTGGGCTAGGAATTATTGATACTTTCTGGATGGATTTTTTTAATTTATTCATTAGATACACACAGCGAAAAGGCAGCTTGTAATATACTTCTGCTACATTTACTTGAAACAGTTTCTTGATTCAAGTTATTTTATTTTATGAACTGCGTTCTATTATCTTATGATATCAGGGATAGAGATAGATATGTACAAGGAGACTTCCGGTTTAGAAATGGATACAGCAAGCATAATCCCAGAAAGATGGTACAAAAATGGGCAGAGAAAGAAATGAGGAATCTTATGAGGTTCACTTTTGTTCTTACTTCTTTCTCTTCTTCTAAAATTCTTGTAAAAATCAAAGTACTCCCCCCAGCCTCTGTGTATACGCAAATCTCAACTAGTTTTACTCTATTTAACGAAGCTATCTCTAAAAGCCCTTTATTTAATTGAAATCTTTACTTCCAATGACTCTCTTTTATTCTTGATATCAAGTTATAAGGAAGGGTAAATCAGGAACAGTGGTTATTTTTTAAATAAGTTTAGTATAATTCAAAGTTACTAACGTTTTAAATCAGTGTGAATTAGTTTTTTTTTTGTTATTGCTTATATCCAAGATCAAAAGGAGTACAATACAATGAACTAAATTAGACTGTTAAAATAACAAGGGAAGGACTTGAAGAGAGAATGAATACGTCATTGGGGTTTTTGTTGCTTAACCCTCTTATTTATAAGTTATGATTTGAAGCACTATGGACCTTAGATGTATTCTATTATGGCTTGTACTTATCAGGAACTTGTGTAGTCATATTTTTAGGTGCAAATTCTTTTATGAACTGTGTATTTGTCTTAAAGGTATCAAGTTTTAATGTGTGCTGAAGAGGCAATGTTTTGTGCATCAATTTTTACATGCACTACCTTTTCTTTTTCCGTTGAGGTGGCTCTTCTGTGTGCTTGTGGATTTGTTCGGTTGGATGTTTCCAATAAGAGAAACAAAAGTTTGATTACATGCTTACATGGACTATTTCTTTTACCCTGTTTATATTGGATTGCAGGCTTAAGGCAGCAGGAATTAGGTGTCCTACAGCATATATTCTGCGACTACATGTTCTGGTTATGGAGTTTATAGGTATTAATTTTGTTCTGAATTTCAAGAATTCAAGAATATAATCTGATGTTACTCTGATGAATGTGACTAGTTGTTTATATGTGATCTGTTGCTCTCAAATGTCTATTATTCTATCACTGAATATATGGAATATCAGTGTATAATGTCTACTGTTGAGAAAAAAAAAATAAAAAAGAAGAATGAATGAAGAGTGTGATGAATAGTGTACTTGTTTTTTTGTACTAGTATGTATAACTACTTGTAGTTACCTCAGCACTAAAAAATTTATTGTTATCGTTCATAGAAATTTCAATTTCTTGCTACGGCATATAACATCAGATTCTAATGCCGACTGCAGTTTAGGATAGAAAAAATAAATACAAATACAATTTTATTTAAATTCTCTGGTTTTGTTGTTTTTTGAAGGAAAATCTGGTTGGGCTGCCCCTCGTCTTAAAGATGCTGCTTTATCTTTAGACAAGTTGCGGGAAGGCTATGTTGAGGTGTGTCCAATCACTACAGTATTCTTCTGATGCTAGCATGGTTTCGTACATAGAATCCTTTAACGAGTGTCTTATGATGCTGGGATGCTATAGTATACAGTTTTTACTGAGGTTACTTGTCTAGAAGAGACATGCCTGCAACACAACACACTTTTTAAAACACTGTTTTGAGTGCATTCTATTAGGGTTGGGATTAATTAGAAATCACAATTTTGTCTGTTCCATTTATTTAGTGATTATCATTCACGTTTTTCTAGTTTCTATTCCATAAAATCAAAACTTTGGGTTGAAATCATTTGAGTATTTCTTGTTTCAGATTATTATAGCAATGCGGACTATGTATCAGAAATGCAAATTGGTACATGGAGATCTGAGTGAATATAATATACTATATTATGAGGTGAGCAATTCTTTCTCCAGTTTATATTTCATTGATTGAATGTCAATCTGCCAATAGTCAATTCACATGTTCCTTTTTTGCCAGGGTCACTTGTATATTATTGATGTTTCTCAAGCTGTCGATCCTGAACATCCTCATGCCTTAGATTTTCTGCGTGAAGATTGTGTTCATGTATCTGTAAGTACTTCCAATTGTTATATGTAATTATAGATTCCTTGTTGACTTTTTTGGAAAGAGTGTGATTAAGTAGCTTCTTGGCCTGCAGGATTTCTTTAAAAAGCATGGTGTAGCGGTCATGACAATAAGAGAATTGTTTGATTTTATTGTTGATGCATCAATAGCTGATGATGCTGTGGATAGTTACTTGGAAGAGGTATTTGGCTTTGTTATATTATGGTTTATGATCGCTGACCAGCTTCAAAGAGATCTTGACTGGTTTTTGAAATATTTCTAGATGCAACAAAAAATTTTGGCTAGAGGAGATGTATCTGTAGAGGATGAGATTGCAGACTCTGTATTTGTGCAGGTAACTTCCCTTGTTATCTCAACATCATTTTATAGTTATTATCCTTAATGAAAAAACCAAGAAGCTCTGGTCATGGGTGAAAAAACTGTATATTATTATTATTGTTCAAATATCATATTTGAATTTATGTGTGAGCCACATCTAAGAGCGTGACCGTAGTATATGCTTTTAGCTTGAGTACAAAATTCATTCTTATTCTTATTTACTTTCCCAAGAGTATGTGTGAGCTTGAGTTTTACGAACACATTAATCTTTTCTGTTCATTCTTACATGTTTAAGTTCTTGAACTCTTGTTACAGTCTTTCATTCCAAATACACTTGAAGATGTTAAGAATGCTGAGGAGGATGTACAACGGATAACAAGTGGGAAGGACACTAAAGACTTATACTACCAGACTATTACTGGCCTTAAGCATGCCTTGTCATTAACTCAGTCTTCCCAGCAGAAATCAAATGCCACAAAAGATTCACCGAACATTTCTGATGATAAATCTAACAACTTGGAGGATGATGCTGAGGTTCAATCTGACGAGGACCAAGATGACGAAAGTGATTCTGAGGAGGATTCATCCTCAGAAAGTGAAACAATGGATCCTGCAGATAGAAAAGCTGCTAGAAAAGAGGCTAGAAAAGATAATAAGAAGAAGGTGAAGGAGGAGAAAAGAGAAGCACGTAAAACTAAAGTTCCTAAGGCTGTTAAGAAAAGAAAGAAAAAGTTGGCTAAATCACGCAAGACCAGATAGATAGTAGTTATATCTGTAATATTTGCTTCTTTTTTTCTACAGTTTCTGTTTGTATCAAGTTGAATGGAAGTGTGTAATGGAAAATAACTTCAAGATAGATGCACTTCCTTTGTTTAGTTTTATTCAAGTTTCAAATTTTGTTTACTTCTGAAGATTAGTTATTTATACATTACAATTCGAGTTTCTACTGATTTATGTTGTCATGGAAGTTAATTTGCGGATATGTAATCATTATAGTTGACCAAAATTTATGAGATCTTACTTTTGTACCTCTTCCCTTTCATGATTTTCTCATGTGAAAATCTCAATGATGTAGTAATATGCACGCGCTGATTGTAATGGCTATTAAAAATGTTGACAACTTATAACCTCCAAATTAAGACAGAATATTAAAAAATATTGAAGAGTCACAAATTCTAACACTTACACCTTAAAATGTTGAACTGAGTTCTTAATAATGTTATTGAAAGAGGATGTTAATATTGAACTGATAATCACGTAAACGAAATTTACAATTTTCTAATTTTAAAATAAAACTTTTTCTTTTATATTTTTAATAAAATGAGATCTATACTTTTTTTATATTTTTGATAAAGTAACAACCACTTCCATTTTTTTATTTAAAAATATCATATGATCTAAAGCTAAAACTTGAAAAAAGTATTAGAATTAAAGTTTTAAAACATAAAATATTAGTATCTATCAGTTTGGATATGTTAATGGTTAACATGATGGATGATGATTATGTCAAAAATCACCACATTATCATTTTTTTCACGTCACTAAAATTTATTATTTATGAATAAAGATTGAAAAAAAAAATAGTGTTTTTTAGGACATGGAAGTTTGTTGTCTCTTTTCTTAGAGCAACCATGTTAGGAGAAAGTTGTGAGGAGAATCAAAGTGAGAAGACAAAGTAACTCTGACTCATCATTTTAATAACACGCGATTCTCTGTATAAAATTTTAGCACTCCAAAGATAGTTAAATAGCTGCAATAAGATTTTTTTATTTTTTGTAGCTTAGGTGTATGTAGAAAATTTTTAGTGGTTTCTACTGAAGCATTGGAGTTCATTCTACCTCTTACCTTTTCACCTTTGAGATATTCTAACAAAAAATTTAATTAGTGATTTCAACTGTAGTTTTCTGCACCTAAAAATTCATTTACAGGGCTTTTTTTTTACTTGTCAATCAGAAATGTAAAATTACATTCTAAATTTGTGTTAAAAGAATTTGTTAGAGTTCAGAAATCAAGTAACATGGTTTCTCCAAGGCGAGGTTTAGAAAGAAAGAAGGCAAGAGTATAAATAACTGGTATTTGAAGTTTGGTGTAGTTCATAAATCAACAAAACATGATGAACCCAAATCTCAGAACAGACCCTTCCACCATTTACAACCTTCTCAAGTCCTACGCACTTTCCCCCTCAACCATCCTCAAAGCCCACCACCTCTTCCAACAAATCCACCGACCCACCTTGTCATTTTGGAACCTCATGATCCGTGGCTGGTCCCTCAGTGACCAACCCATCGAAGCAATTAGCTTGTACAACCTCATGTATCGCCAAGGCCTGTTGGGTGACAACCTTACTTACCCTTTTCTCTTCAAGGCCTGTGCTCGAGTTCCTCATGTTCCTTGCGGTACAACGCTTCATGGTCGCGTTTTGAAACTTGGGTTTGAACCCTATCTCTTTGTTTCCAACGCCTTGATTCATATGTATGGCTCTTGTGGCCATCTGGATTTTGCTCGGAAGGTGTTTGATGAAATGCCTGAAAGGGACTTGGTTTCTTGGAATTCGTTGATTTGTGGGTATGGTCAGTGTAAGAGGTTTAGGGAGGTGTTGGGTGTTTTCGAAGCGATGCGGGTGGCTGATGTGAAGGGTGATGCTGTGACGATGGTGAAGGTTGTTCTTGCATGCTCTGTTTTGGGTGAGTGGAGTGTTGCTGATGCCATGGTTGACTACATTGAGGAAAATAAAGTGGAAATGGATGTTTACTTGGGGAATACCCTGATTGACATGTATGGACGGCGCGGTTTGGTGCACCTGGCTCGTGGAGTTTTTGATCGGATGGAACGGAGAAATTTAGTTTCATGGAATACCATGATTATGGGTTATGGGAAAGTAGGAAACTTGGTTGCTGCGCGGGAGTTGTTTGACTCTATGCTGCAGAGAGATGTGATATCATGGACTTCTATGATCACGGGTTACTCTCAAGCAAGCCAGTTTACGGAGGCAGTGAGGCTCTTCAAGGAAATGATGGAAGCTAAGGTGAAACCGGATGAAATAACGGTTGCCAGTGTGCTTTCTGCATGTGCTCATATTGGTTCACTTGATGTTGGGGAGGCTGTTCATGACTACATACGGAAATATGATGTGAAAGCTGATGTTTATGTTGGCAATGCCTTGATAGATATGTACTGCAAATGTGGTGTAGTTGGGAAAGCATTGGAAGTGTTTAAAGAAATGAGGAAGAAAGACTCAGTGTCATGGACTTCGATCATTTCAGGCTTTGCAGTTAATGGCTTTGCAGATTCAGCACTTGATTATTTTTCCCGGATGTTGAGGGAAGGTGTTTGTCCATCTCATGGTGCCTTTGTTGGAGTATTGCTAGCCTGTGCTCATGCTGGATTGGTTGACAAAGGATTGGAATATTTTGAAAGTATGGGAAAAATTTATGGACTGAAACCTGAAATGAAACATTATGGATGTGTTGTGGATCTTCTGAGTCGCTCTGGAAATTTACAAAGGGCATATGAATTCATAAAAGAGATGCCTGTGACTCCAGATGTGGTAGTGTGGAGGATATTGCTGAGCGCTTCTCAGGTTCACGGAAATGTTCACTTGGCTGAGATTGCCACAAAGAAGCTTCTTGAACTGGATCCTTCTAATAGTGGTAACTATGTACTTTCCTCTAATACTTATGCGGGCTCGAATAGATGGGAAGATGTCGTTAAAATGAGAGGACTGATGGATAAGAGTAATGTTCAGAAACCATCAGGTAGCAGTTTCATAGAAATAAATGGTCCAAACAGTTCTCAAGATTCTTCTATGAAACATCAACAGAAGAGTGAATTAACTGTTCTCTAGAAGATTCATTTTTTACTTCATAAATTGAATTCATTTCTGGGACAGCACGTGCAATGTACAGGATAAACCAAAAGGTCTGAAAATTTTGAACCTGACCTGATGGCCTTATCAACTTCAATTTGTCAAGCAAGTGACTTGATTCTAATTCTTATCTGATGCCATGGAGCACTACTTTGATGGAGAACTAGTAGTTTCCTTTGATGGAGCACTACTTTGATTCTAATAACGGATTACGGATGGAATTGCTAATTGGGCATATGTTTTATTTTGTCTTGCGACGAGTTTTCTCCGGTTCACTGGTTAGAGACTGATTATGCTCACGGTAATGTAATTGTTACTGACTCGATAAGTTTTAGCATAAAATGAGAATTAGTAGGACATAGGTTTAATGATGCCTAAATTGCTAATGTGCTTTTAGTACTAGCGATGTGCTCATTTTGTATTAGTCGCTAGACTAAGTTGCAAACAATGCCCCACTAAAATCGTGAGTGGCCGCTACAAAATCGTATATAGATAGCTGAATCTTTTTCTTCTGTTGATTCCTTTTTACAATTATTATGAACTCACTCTAAAATTTGTACCAGGCAATCAATCCTGGAACATGCCCGGGTTTATTCGAAATGCAGAACAGAGTTGTGTTCATGCTCTCAAATGATGCACTTGAACAGGAAAAAGTATGGGAATCACCTTAAAATTTTATTTACTCTATCGTTTTTTCTTGATCTCATGGTTTAGAATCTGCTATGATGACCCGGTTTGAGTAATTAGTTATGTGTTAATCTTTTTCTTACTTTCTTCTCTTCTGGCAGGCATGGTTTATCATGAAACTTCGGTCAAGGACTCGCAACTATATTATACAAAACATCCGTTCTGGTATTTAAATATGCGCAATAAATGTTAGCCTGATTGCGCTTGTTCTATTGGTTGAGATCGTGTTGAAGGCTTAAATATTAAGAAAGAATTATTAGGCAACCAGAACATCTCTTGTTGTAGAAAGCTCTGGGGCATGTCTTCAAGCACACTTGTTTTATTGATTCTTTGACATTTTTATACATAATACTGGATCAAGTGAACTCCCACTGTTTAAAGACTTCATCTTTTCCCGCGGGAATGCATACGCCCCAAAGTCCCACCACTCCCAACTTTTATACAGTTAAAAAAAATTAGTTTGTTGAATAAAGTGAATCCTGTGATCCTAATCAACCAAACACTTCCACAAAATTCTATCTTTATATTTGTGGTTTTAGTGTTGATCTTTGTATGTGTTCTTCTAGTGTTGATCTTTTTATGAGTTATATTCTTTACTTTGATTATTGAAAAGACAAAATAAATATCAAAACAAAATTCAATACAAATAATTTGATAAAAATAATTAAAATATAAAGTTGCATATATTTTTAATATAATAAAAATGTGAAGCAGATATTTGGCAACTCATATTTTCGTTAGTTTAAAAATAATGTAAACTAATTTTTAAAAACTCTATTATATTAAATTTTTATTTTTATTTTTACGTAAATTGAATTTAGTGATTATCATTGTTTTAAATTTTAAAAATAACTGTAAAATTTTTTTAAGGATGGAACTATTATTACATAGATAAAATAGGTAAAAAGAAACATCAAATTTGAAAATGAAAATGCATTATTAAATTAAAATCGTAGGAAGTTAAAAAAAAAAAACTTTAACCGTCATTATCTCATTTATAATTGAAGCATTTGATCAAGAGGAATAAAATTTATATGGTTTACTTACTCATTTGGTCCATGTCTTCGATTAATAATGTTAAGTTAATTCTTAAATTCTTTTTAGTTTCAATTTGGTTCTCATTTGTGTAAATTAATCCAATTTCATCTTGATTTTTTAAAAATTGATACAATTTAATCATTTTCAATAAATTTCATAAAATAGATCAATGATTTTTTATCAAATTTGACACTAAGATTATATTAATTACATCCTTTCTTCGTTTCAAAAAATTTAACGAAAATAACAAAATTGAATCAATTTTTCACAAATAATGACTAAATTACATCAACTTTTTCACAAATTGAAACCAAATTGAAACTCAAAAAAACTAAAGGACCAACTTGACATTTTTAGACAAAAACAAAGATCAAATAAATTATTAAACCAAATTATATTTCCGAAGAGAAATGGATGGAAGATTATTAGCATGGTAGATACCCAATTTTTCATCATTTGGGTGACTTAATGAATTTAGTGCCACCATTTTTCAATATTGTTCGGTTTGTTTTCATCTTATAATTGTCCACGTAGTGCATTGTTAATTACGTCGAACTTCAATCATGTTAACTTATTCATAAGTGTACCAAATCGTATACAGTGGTGCCCTTTTAAGGGACGGGGAGTTAGGTTCCCCGATTTTTTTTTAATTTATATATATTTTTAAAATATATTTATATTTTATTTTATTGTTTATATAAATTTAGTTTAAAAAAGCTTTTTTAAAAATTAAAAACTATGTATTTTTCTTCTTTTATTTGCTTTCTCTCTTTTTTGTACCTCTCTTTATCACATTTTCTTTCAATATCAATTTTTATCCTTAATCTCTCATTGTTTTCAAAATTAAATCACATCAAGATGAAATTAAGAAGCTAAAGAATATTTTGGACTAAACAATATCTTTTGAGTAGATTGAATTTTTACCCTTTTTTTTTGTTTGAATCAATATGTTTTCATTTTATATATGTGATTTTTCTACATTATAGGAATATCTTAATTTGTTATAGATAATAAAAACATGATCTAGTTATTGATCAAACTCTTTCTTGTGTAGATGAAGTTATTTTAGGCTTTGATGTTGTGTAAGGGAAGAGCTTGTGTAAGGGAAGAGCAATATTGTGAATCTATTCAAGGTCAGGGAAGCTAATCTTTAGAAGTTGTTAATTTTCTTAAAATATTGAGTTTTGGTTTTGAAATTTAGGTTGGAGTATTCATAATTTTTTCTTTTCCTAGATATGTGAGATGTGACAAATTCATATTAAAAAAATTATGATAAAGAATTAAAAAATTGATTTTTCTTTGCAAGAGAAAGAATTTTGATGAAGACGAAAAAAATGTATTTACGTCAAGTAAACTTCAGTTACATATAATGAATTATAAAATTCTTTAGAACGTGATTCGTGATTTGGGGATATATCTTCAAATTTGATAATATACACCAAATCAAATTGACGAGGTACGAATGACTTACATAAAATAGAGTCTATATCATGACTCTTTGCATTTCTATAGCTACAACTGAAAGATATTTTTTTATAATAAAAATAATCAAGAACAGATTGAGAAATAAGATGGAGGTTAAATTCTTAACAAGTAGTATGATGATTTGTATTAAAAGGGATATTGTAACAAGTTTTAGTTCTGATTCAGTTATTGAAGATTTTAAGTAATTGAAATAGCGTAGAGCAACACTATGACTAAAGGTGGTTTTTTCTTTTTTTAATATATTATTGTTGATGATAAACTTTATGTTTCACTTTCATAAATATTGTTGTCATATTTTGTTTGATTCTACTATCATGTGTGTTTGTTTTGAGTAGAGAAAATGATGAAAAAAAATGAAAACCTTTTTTTTAATTAGAAAAAATAATTTATAAATAAAAAATATAACTTGGCCCCCTTGAATTTTTGTCTAAGTTCCACCACTGATCATGCAAATAATCATTTGGAAAATCCGTGTATAGTTAATTGTGTATTTATACAAATTCAAACTAATAATATGACAAAACATTTATTCGAATTTCGCAAAAAATATGATTTTGAACATAAATATACTAAATTAAAGTCATATTACTTGATCGGGGCAAAATTTCACTTGAGTTGAATTTTATGAACTCAACTCAATGTAATACTTTACGCAATATATTTTTAACACAACTCAAACATTCATACCACCAGCTTACAAATTCTAATTCCTTGGAGTTAACACAATATTTGCATCAAATAACTTATGTTATACGTAAACAGATGGGTTTCAAATGATGTTCTGGATGCACATTAGTTAGGAGTTTGGAGTTGCATTGGGAAGAAATATTTTTTTAAAAATTTCAAATGTATTTTGAACAATTTTAATTACCGAATATGGTTATATGTTTTTGAACAAATTTGTAAGTGCAAAAATTTTATTTGTTATAATAAATGAAAGTTTTATTTTCCATATATTTTTAATATGTGAAATAAATATGTTTAGAAAATGTGCTAAAAACTCCTAAGTGTTTTAGTAGCATCTTGACGGGTATTATAGAATCTATCTTTCCTCCGTATGCAATGTCTCCTACATTTTATTCTCTACTATTTCATCTTATGTGTTGTCTTCTCCCTCATCGCCATCTCCCGCTAGTAATATTCATCCCATGACTGCTAGGGTGAAGGCTGACATTTATTATTATGTAATCTTTATTGACTAATTTTTATGTTTGCATTACATTGTTGTAGGAATATATCAATTATATAACCTAAAATGTGAATGTAATTGACAATTTTGAGTTGGATTTATATTGAACTAAAACACCACTTGAGCCAAAATATTTTTTCAAAGTTAGATGTTTTGAGTTATTGGAGGATCATCGCTATCCAAATAATTGTAGATTAACATGCGATATCTTGTTTATTTCAATAACAATGGTTGTTAGTGAGTTTGCATTTAACATTGGTGGTCACGTGTTTAAGGATATCACTCTAATCTAGTTTGTTTCGTATTTTAGTTCTAAATTTTATGATTTCAGAGGTTCACCTTGGCTAGAATTTGGATAAGGGTAGGGTTGACAAAATGGGATATCTCGGTCCGTTTTGACCTAGAACATCTATGGCTCGTAAAAAATAAGGTGGGTTGGACTGACCCATCAAACAGACACAGGTCAATAATGGTAACCCACACAGGCTGGCCTATCACTTTTTTAAAATTTTTGTTTTAATTTTTTTAATTTGTTTTCAAATTTTGAAATTTTTTTAGTTTTTAAGATTTGTTTATATATATAAATTACTATTAAAAATATATTTAATCATATAAAATATTTTTTTAAACTTTGAATTGATTAGTTAAAGTCGTTAATTCGATAAAACTAAATAATTACTATAGTATTACCCTATTATAACTAATAATTATAATTATGTGTAAGTGTTAATGATTTAAATTACAATATTATTATATATTTACACTCTTTTAAAAAGTATAATATAAAAAAATAATTTTTTAATTATTTTTTGTTTTAACTTTTAATTTAAAAAGAGAATCGAGTCAACCTGTCAATGAATTGGTCCATATTTTAACATGTCAAATTGACAGGTTGAATGGATCTAAAACGAATTGACATGTAAAATCTTCAATTAAATCTGTTTGGACAGGCTAACAGTCTAGTCTGTCTAACCTTGTTTGTTTTGCCACTTGGTAAATGTTTTAATTAGACTTAATTGGATATGTATTTATTGAATCAAATTGTTTTCATAATTGAGGAGAAAATATGATTAAACTGATTTTACATAGATATAGATTATACACTATTTTTAGGTGAAAAGTTTAATGAAATAGATAAGTTAAAAATAACTCAGGATATATTATATACTCTTTTCGCATGTCATGAATTCAACTAGTAAATTAATAAAACTAAAATAATAACTTTTAAGCATATAAATTAGATTTTTTTTTTTAAAATTTGAAATCCAAAGTTAGTGTATAAAACATAGTAAAAAATAAATAAAAAAATCTGAAAGTACTACCGACAAATCAAGTAAAGAAGCTAACTTATTTTCGCATACAACATTTAAGAGTTACTTACCACAAGAGATTTGAATTCTTTATCCACACATTAAAAGCCATAAATTTAACACCACCAAGAAAAGTGTGTGTACGAGTTTAAACCACTCAAATCATCCCGTCTCATGATCTTCTACCCTTTCTCCTTACATGTTACATGAAATCACACACTCTTCGTGACTCATTTTATTGACTTGTCCTCTCTTCCAAAATAATAACAATAATCATACAAAAAAAATTTGTTAACCATGTCCGATTCTACAACCACTTGAACACGTGTGCGAATGCAAAAATGACCTCAAGAATATCCCTCTCATATACTCAATGGCCGTTTTTGTTGCCATCCCACAAAAATATGAAAAGGGCCATTCATCCCAATAACACAAAGACACATTATAATAACGCCACAACACATGCTAAACCTGTTATAAAAGAAAGAAAAAAAGAAAAAAGAAAAGTTTCCCTCGTTCTAGTGCACGTTTTCCTCCGCCGGGTTTCTGATTTTTTTTTTCCCAAACGAACACGGAGTAAGTGTTGTAGTATCAAGGAGTAGTAGTAGGTAGGTGTAAGAAAGGATAAATAAATAAATAAAAAAAAGTTGGAATATAAAATGTTGTAATAAATTTCACCGTTTCGGGCAAAGCCAAGAAAACCTTTCGAACTTCTTTGAAGACTACGCCGCGTTCATTGCCGATTCGTTTTTCGTCATTCTCTGTTCTTTGTGATCAATCCTCACACACTCTTCTTTCCACTTCCAAACAACCAACACCTATCCTTCGATGCACAGGTATGTGCATACACACTCACTCTTGCGTGCGTACTTTCTGTTAATCTCTTACAATCTAATGTTGTGCTGAAGAGCCGAATAAGTGTTCTGCATCTGATTATTATGAAAATCGCGTTGGATTTGGCGGCTTTTCATTTTTTTGCTTCGGATAATTTTGGTGTACGGTGTACGGTTAATTGCTGATTAGTTTTGGGGGAATGTGTTGAACAGTGTTGGTGTGTGTGGATATACTGAATGCAGATGCGGTTTTGGTTTCAATCTCGCTGTATTGAGTGAGTTATTTGTTTTAGCTGATTGTGGAGTGAGTGTCGTATTAGGCGTTTCTGATTTTGTTTTCCTTTTCGGAACAGGTTTTTGGCGATTTGCTGATTGGTGTACGTAAAATGCGTTGAACGAACACGTGTTGTCTCTCTGTTGTGATAGTTTGAGGAGTATGAATATGGATATGGCTTGTGGTTTGCCGCAGTCAAGAGTGTTGCATGGAGGTGTGGGGACGAGTTACAGACACAGATCAGTTGGTCAGTTAGGTTGTTTTGATTTTAGAGGGAGAGGTGTTGGTTGTGCTGGTTTTGACAGCTCGAGAAGTGTTTCAAAATTTCGTGTTAGTGGAATGAGTGCTTCTGCTTGTTGGAGTAATTCCAGGGTGTTTACTGGTAGGGAGATTAAAGTTTTGAATATTAAGAGAAGTTTGTCTTGTAAGAATAATAGTCTTTTTACGGGGTCTAGAGTGGTTTGGTCGAAGTGCCAGGGTAATGATTCTTTAGCTTATGTTACTGGCAACGGTCGGACTGTTGATTATGTGGAAGGTTCGGGTGAGGATGCAGGATTGGGGCCTGTTTCTAGTGTTGAACTTGATGCACCTTTGGAAGAAGAAGAGCAAGCCGGAAGAAAAGAGGGAGGGAGTGAAATAGGATCAGACGAACTAAGTGTGGATGAATTGAAAGAACTATTGCAAAAGGCCAGGAAGGAGCTAGAAGTAGCTCAAATAAATAGTACCATGTTTGAGGAAAAGGTTAAAAAAATATCAGAGACTGCCATTTCTTTGCATGATGAAGCTGTGATTTCTTTGAATGCTCTTAATTCTACCCTTGACACCATCAAAGAAATAGACAATGAAGAGCTTGTGGCCAAAGAAGCTGTCCAAACTGCAACAATGGCTCTTTCATTAGCTGAGGCAAGACTTCAAGTAGCCATAGAATCTTTGGAGCCCACAAAAGAAGTTCCTGATTCAGCACAAGGTTCTAATGAGAGCAATGGTGATAAGGATATAGAGGAACATGAGAAAGCTATTTTGTTTGCTCAAGAAGATATCAAGGAATGCCAGGCTAACTTAGCCAATTGTGAGGCAGAGCTGAGGCGCTTGCAAAGTAGGAAGGAAGAGTTGCAGAAGGAAGTGAGCAAATTGCAAGAAATTGCTGAAAAGGCTCAGCTGAATGCTGTGAAAGCTGAGGAGGATGTTACAAACATAATGCTTTTGGCTGAGCAAGCTGTTGCCTTTGAACTTGAGGCAACAAAACGTGTGAATGATGCAGAGATTGCCTTACAACGAGCAGATAAGTCTAATTCTAATTCAAATACTGATACCATAGAAACTACCCAAGCACCCGATGTTGAGGCTATTCTTGAGGAGGAGAAAGTGGTTCACTCTTTTTCTGGTGATGCCAATGTTGAAAGAGACAAAGATTTGTCAATTGATGATGAATCTTTGGTTTCAAATTTATCACCTGAAACACTATCTGATAAAGCCAACCAAATTTTGGAAGACAAAACACAGTCTGATTATTTAAGTGATAATGAGAATGCTGTGCAAGCGAAAAAGCAGGAAACACAGAAAGATTTAGCCAAAGATAGTTCACCTTTTGCTCCCAAGGCATTATTGAAAAAGTCTTCTCGATTCTTTTCTGCGTCATACTTTTCTTTTAATGAAGATGGGACTGAGTTCACACCAGCGTCAGTCTTTCAGGGCGTTATAATATCTGTACGGAAGCAGTTGCCCAAGCTGATATTTGGGGTCTTGTTAATGGGAGCAGGGTCTGTATAATCGTGCTACATCTTTTTCATTTATTGCTATCGTTTATTTCTATCCTTCTAAAGCAATTTATCTAGGTGAATATATACACATTATGTGATTGGCATAATATGTATGGTATAGGAGTAATGATACAAAGTACTAATATGATATTTTTGAGTTTTCTGCTCAACACGATTAAGAATATCTAGGCATAATATTCACTGGCTTGTTTGATTATATTTTTTGAAAGCTAAATTGCTTTTGTTTGGACTTTGGACCAGGACATATAATATAAAAATTTACATGCAAAGGTTTAATATAAAGATTTAACATAGTATTCAGTAAACGGTGAATTTTTACTTCAGGGTTACCTTCTTTGCTAATAAAGTGGATAGGAATGCTCAGCTGCTTCCCCAGGCAGACGTTATCATGACCAGTGTTGAAGAAGTTTCCTCTAGTGCAAAGCCGCTGGTTAGACACCTACAGAAACTGCCCAAGAAAATCAAGAAAATCATTGCGTCATTACCTCATCAAGAGGTTTGTTTTTCTTCATTCTTCCCCTTTAGTCTTGTGCGCTATTTTATAAATATTATATGACTATGTTATACTTCATTCCCAGGTGAATGAGGAAGAAGCCTCCCTCTTTGACATGCTTTGGCTATTACTTGCAAGTGTTATATTTGTGCCAATATTTCAGAAAATCCCTGGAGGTAACTCTTTTGCAATGTTTTCATAGAGTTGAATTGCACATAGTCTGCCAAGTATGGCAAAGTTGTGTAGGATCTAGATGTTTTTGTTAGAATGTGATTAGGCACCAAACTCCACATATTTTGGTTCAATCAAACTTCGATGCATAGATTATATCCACTCCTTTTAGCTCTTGGTTTGTTTCTTAGTATGGTTATGGCCAATTTTTTCAAACTCAGACTGGTCATGCATAAGAAAGATTCAAGGTTTTGAGTGTGGTCGAGGATGAACTGGGTTTTGCAAGTACCAAAATGTTCTTCAAAATATGTGACTTTATTAAAAAACAGTTGAAAAAATTATAATAAATATAGCACCTCTTAAACTTTTATAGATATAGCATAATATAATTAGTAATCAAGCCTAGAAACAAAAAAAGAAAAAATATAATATTTTCTAAAATTAACCATGCTTGTGACACTTAAACAACAAATAAAACTTGGCGTAGTGTAAATGGCATTTTGTTGTAAATGATCATTATTAAAATGAAAAATCATGTCCAGATTTCATGGTTTGATCTGTTGTTCACTAGTTCGAACATGGGATTTCTAACAGTTTTTTAGGTTGACTGGACCAACTGGTGGCTTGGTTCATTTATCTTACCCATGTTTGCTTTTTGAAAATTATGGTTATGGCAATATGAAACTGTTAAAGGAAAAATTTTCACTTACGTTTGAATAGTATGCTTTTGTCATAAGCATCGAACGATTACCTAGATATGTTAATTTTCTTTTAAAGGTATACTCAATAAAATTAATTGCCTTACATATTCACATATTTTTTGTGCCAACTCTATGCCCTCTATCTTACTCGCAACATTGTTTAGGCAGTCCTGTTCTTGGCTATTTGGCCGCTGGTATCTTGATTGGGCCTTATGGTCTCTCTATCATTCGTCACGTACATGGCACAAAAGCAGTAGCTGAATTTGGAGTTGTTTTCCTTCTATTCAATATTGGCCTAGAGGTGGGTGGTTCTTATTCAGTTTATGTTTACTTTGACCATAACCATTATTAGAAGAGCTAAATTGACGCTCTTATTTTCTTTGTTGTTTTAGCTCTCTGTTGAAAGGCTTAGTTCAATGAAGAAATATGTCTTCGGATTAGGCTCTGCACAGGTGATTGGAAACCCCGTCCCTCCCACCTTCGTTATTATTGTTCAGCACAAGCTATACTGTAGTACTGTATTAACCAACTGTATGAACAAATGAAGGTTTTGGCAACTGCTGTAGCTATTGGTTTGGTGGTTCATTTTATCTGTGGCCAACCTGGTCCTGCTGCTATTGTTGTTGGGAATGGCCTTGCATTATCATCCACTGCTGTTGTTCTGCAGGTAAAGAACCTAAGCTTGCATGTTTAAGTAATATCTATCTATATTGACTAACATTAACTGAAAATACTAGGTAAGTGATTGCTGAAGTTATGTTGTAGCTTGGATCTGTTAATAATAGACGTTTTAATGCTTATTACTGCTTAATAAAACTTAATGCCTTAGCTGTATCAAATGCACATCATTGAAAGGCTCCCTTATATGAGTAATACATTATACATACATTCAAATGGTAAAAAAAGGAAGTGTGCATTCTATCTACTTTTTATTTTATTTTTGATGAGTCTATCATGCTGCAATAATTTCAGTGAACTTGTTCTGCAGGTGTTGCAGGAGAGAGGTGAGAGCACATCACGGCATGGCCGAGCTACTTTTTCTGTGTTACTCTTTCAGGTTATTTTATTCCTTACCCATCTATTTAAATACTGAAAGATTTTTCTTTTGTTAAATGTTGTGCTAGATTTTAAGGAGAATATTATTCTTGTGACATATGGCTGAACTTTGCCATATGATTGTTATATGTTTCTTTCTTTAGTATGGCAATACTTTTGCTGCTACTGCTCTGGATAAATTAATCATGATTTCCAATAGTTGTATGTTATTGGATGAGCATATTATCTTTGCACTTTGCTCAGTCTAGAATTTTTGTACCATGTTTTGAGAGACACTAAACAAGCATGTTCCTAACAAGCAAGGATTAAACTGTAAAATTATCATGTCTATTTGGATGTTGGGGCAGATGACTGGATGAATCATTTGTCCCTTAGGCACTTTTTTTTTTTTCTGTAGAGATCCTCAACAAGCATTCTCTACTTTGTCTGCTGTATCAGGCAATTGTTATAGTTATATGAATTTGCCATTTCTGACTTTGATTCTTTGTTATTAGCTCTTAAATGCCTTCTATTTCTTATTGTATTGGGGATGCAATATTTTGACACAAACTTTCTGTATGTTTCTATTCAGGATCTGGCTGTTGTGGTGTTGCTAATACTCATACCTCTTATTTCTCCTAATTCTTCCAAAGGAGGGGTAATCTTTTTCTAAGCTCTTGGACACTAGGTTTGGCTGTTTAGAACATGATTAAGTTGTGTAGACTAGACTCCTGTGAAGTCTGAGAGACAGTATATGACATGAAACACTTAAATTTAACATGCTGAAAGAAGTATGAAAACATGAAATAAAAGTGCAAGCAGAAATTTCAGCAATAAATTTAGTATAACCACATTGCATATGACAGGTTCTTTTTTAATTATTTCCCTTCTACTGGCCTGGAACAGAATGTGGTAATTAATCACTATTTATAGGTCTGCCAATTAATTTCATATTTTATTTATATTCAGGTCAGCACGTGACCTTCTGAGGTTTTCATTGTTATTTTTCTTACATGTTTACTCTGTAATTCTGCCTTTGTTCTTCTGAACCCCTCATTCATTGTAAAGACCAATCTATATATTCAGGTTGGTTTTCAAGCAATTGCCGAAGCACTTGGAATGGCTGCTGTTAAGGCAGCAGTTGCAATCACTGCCATTATTGCAGGGGGACGATTGGTAAGTGGTATTCGGAAGTGGACTGTGAAATCTCTCATCAGTATAACTGTTACTAACATGTAGTTCTAATTAGGATAACTGATGCTTACATTTTTCTACTTGGAGGGAAATCTTCTTTAGTCACTATATTTTATGTAATTAAGTCTTGATTTGTATGCTTTTCAAGACATGCATTTACATAAAGCGTGATGCTAGGGCAGCCTCTCTATTACTTAGGTGTCAGTCTCACATGATATATATATATAATTCCTTGAAATTGAAACATTCTGATATGTTAATGGAAGTTACTAATAAGGTACCATACATGAAATACATAGACTCGGTTGCTTACATAGTTTGAGATAAATTTTGGACTGTAGTGATTGAACTTATGTGATCTTAGTGGAAGTTTCTATATACATTAAATAGAATGACCATTTATTATATTTGGTGATAATTGTCTCAAGGACTCGAGATGGTAATCATAAAATATATATATCATTAAAAATGATTTGTTCATAGGACAAGTGATATCCTGTTGGGATTCATTTGGAAGATATTGCAAGGTGGTACTTTAATTGAAGGTGCAGAGTATGCTTTGTGCTGAATGTTCTGTTCTTCTTCACAGCTCCTTCGACCAATATACAAGCAGGTTGCAGAAAATCAAAATGCTGAAATTTTCTCAGCCAATACACTCCTTGTTATTCTTGGCACAAGTCTTCTTACGGCCAGGGTATGTGATTGTCCTATTCCTTTTCATTCTTATCCTTTCTTTTGGGTTTTAACTGGTTGAATAGTTCATTCTTGTGCTTTTGTTTATGTAGAAACGAACAACTTTTCATGTTTTAAATAAGCATTTTGGGGATTGATAAGGCTTCTGAAGGTTTGATTGTTTGGTCCAGCCATTGCCTGGAAATCAATTGGCCAGTTGGGTTGGTTCTATCAGTAGCCGTTCATGGTGTGGGGTTGGGTGGATAAATAACATTTCACTCATCCTATTCCATAAAATAAAACTTAGTTTGATATAATTTACTAAGATGAATGTAGATATTTCTGATTCAACTATGCTTAAACCATTAAACTGTGACCTAGTTTGGTGATTGGTCCAGTTTTCAAATCCTATATTTTTTAGTTCATTAACTGGATCTTGACTTGTTTCTGTTTTCCTTTAAATAAAACAGGCAGGACTTTCCATGGCATTAGGAGCCTTTTTGGCTGGTTTACTGTTGGCAGAAACTGAATTTTCGTTACAGGTTGAATCTGACATTGCTCCATATCGTGGCCTTCTGTTAGGGCTATTCTTTATGACGGTAGGTTCTAAATATCGGAATTCACAAATTTGTTAATTGTATTATTTTATTTGTTCATCTGAAACATATCTATTTTCTTAAAATTTGGGTTATGGTTCTTGTAGCAAGATATGTGGATTCGGAGTTCTTTGAAGCCAATATGTGGCCATAGTTTAAAAGCATGTAGTCAAGTACTTGTGCGAGATATATTCATATGAGAATATTTAAAAGCAATGAATTGAAGAGTTGGAAATCTTCATTAGTATCTAATTGTGCGGGAAGTGGTGGACATACACACACAGACACACATCTGGACTTCATAGCACTAAATCGAAGTTAAAAGTAGTTTTCTCTATGCAGAAAAACACCAGAAGAAAAACTGAATCAAAGTTGAATATTTTAGAGATCAAACCATTTCCTTTATTTAGGCGTGCACAAAGTCAACTAATAACTCTGTAAAATGAATATTCAATTTTAGATTCTACTGTAACTGAATTTTTTGTGAAAATAATTTAGTTTGAAGTATTGCTTTTAGTTGGGTTGTATGCTAGTTCTATAACAATTGACAAAAAGGGGCGAATGTTTATGTGAACAATTCTTTGTCTGTAGCTGTTACTTATGTACTGATGATCTGACAATAGGAAAACATTAGTTATGCCATGGTCTATTATAGTTAGAACTTGCACACTTACACAGTATTAACCAAGCCTTATCCCACAAGCTGGCCTTGGCCACTTGGGGATAGCTTTGTTACTTGAAAGAAAGCTAATTCTGTCTAAAGAAAAAATGGGTTTGTATACCTATAACATTTTGAACTTTGATCGATCTAGAATCTAGACAAAAACAATTATGCTATATTGATTGGAAATCTTGATTGCTTAAGTGTGAATTTTTCTTGATTTTTTTGTTACTATCTGTGTCTTAATGATCAGCCAGCTTTTATCTACATAATCGATGACAATTGGTTTTTGTGACTTTTCAGGTTGGAATGTCAATAGATCCAAAACTTCTTGTATCAAACTTCCCAGTCATCGGAGTTACACTAGGACTCTTAATATTTGGCAAGACTATCTTGGTTTCTTTGATGGGTAGAATGTTTGGGATTTCCTTTATTTCTGCCATCAGAGCTGGTCTTCTTCTTGCTCCTGGTGGAGAGTTTGCATTTGTGGCTTTTGGTGATGCCGTTAATCAGGTTTTTTGTCCTTAAAACTGTTTTTTATGTGAAGAGTTGTGTTTTATTTGTGGTAGTTTACTCTAGGACTTGATATTCATGTAAAATACGCCACTTTTCTGTAGTTACTTAAATAAATGTATGTATAATGGGTTCTGGGTTAAACGTATGTTCATAAAATAAGTTCTGTTTTAGCAAGACGTGTAGTAAGAGTTGAGATCCATGAACATTTGTTCCTGCATTGCTTGTTACCTTGGATATTATAGGATTACAATATGTGGTTTTATTGGGAAGCTTTGATGCATGCCTTAACCTCCGGTGATTTCCTCCAATTGCCGGGGAGGTTTTAGGTAGATTATATCGATAACGTTCTATGAGTTGAGATTGAGATGTGTTATATTTTTATTACTTGGAATAGAAGCTTTGATATTTTCTAAAGTCTGAGAATGATTATATCCTTTTCTTAGGCTGAATTATATCTTTCTTTGTTCTTTCTGGTGCTCAGCTCTTGCAACATTTATGGGAATGATATTTAAGTAGGGTGTGGGGCTTGGCTAGCACGTTTCTTGTTTAAGATGAAGTTCTCTGTTTTTGTGAATTTTGTATTGTCTTTAGTTGTTAATGATTGGTCTTCCTTGTAAGTTGAAAAATACAAAATGCAGATCACTTTACTAGTCACCACTAAGAGTTGGAGTTTTCCTTAATAGTTTGCAAATAAAAATCTCTTTACTAGTCACCACTAAGAGTTGGGTTTTTCCTTAATAGTTTGCAAATGAAAGAGCTGTTTACCCCCACTAATTGGTATTTATGCAGGGCATAATGTCTTCCCAGCTGTCATCTTTGCTGTTTCTGGTTGTGGGCATTTCAATGGCCATCACACCATGGCTAGCAGCAGGCGGCCAGCTGATTGCTTCCCGTTTTGAGCAGAATGATGTTAGAAGACTATTACCTGAAGAAAGTGAGGTAAATTCTCTTACACGAGTAGCTGACTGTTAGCTTCGTTAATAATGATCATGAAATTTTAGATTAAGAAGTATCTATGATTGGGCACCCTTATTTGGGCATTGTTTTATCAAATTCTTAGAGCTAAATAAATTGTTTATGTTTCGTAGGTATAGGAATTTTGGACCTGCAGGTATAATGTGGTTGTCGTATTTGGTCTTTATCAAAGTTGTGCAGAAACTGATGTCCGACCACATGGAGTCATGGATTTTCAGTCAGCCATTTAAAACATATTTCAGTTGAATTATCTTAATCCTAGTTTGCAAGTGAAATTCCCTCAATTCATAGATCCCAATAAAACTAAGAGGCATCTACTATTATCTAGTAGTACATAAAATAAGTATTGGATTAGCTTAATCATTCTTCAATTTCCCGAAATATAGATCGATTGAGGGGAGTGTAGGTATGTTAGAATCTTATACATATGATAATATTAGGATCAATTAAATTGATTTTATTTTTATGTTATTATTAGCCTAAAATAAGGTAGCTGAATATTTTGTAATTATATTATCTACCCTATAAATAGGTTAGTTCCATTTTGGTCTAAACACACAAAATTCATCATGTGCCTTCTCGATTTCTCCCTCCTCAATAAAGAGATCAATGGAGCTTGCAAACCAAATAGAACTCCTCCTGAATAACAAAACCATGAGGTTGCTCTAAATAAATTTCTTCTTCAAGCTCACCAAGATGAAATGCGTTTTCAATATTTAACTAATGAAGAGGCTAGTGATTGATAGCAGCTATAACAATAATGAGATGGATTGTAGTGATTTCGGCCACAGGAGAAAGAATGTTACTGAAGTATGTAATCAAGACCATAGATTTCAATATATCCTTTTGCCACCAACTTAGCTTTAAGATGTCTACCTCTCCATTTGGTCCAACTTTTATAGCATACACCCACTTGCAAACCAATTTCCTTTCTCTCAAGGGGAGCAAGCACCAAATCTCAAGTATCGTTGCATTCAAAAACATGTATCTTATCAATCCCTTGTCGCCATCAGATTTGCCAAGTTTTTCACGAATACTTTTAGTAATTGCAATAAAAAAAAAAAGAATACGAAGGAGAGATAGGAGGGAGACAAGCAATGATAACCAAGAAAGTTATAAATAGAATGGAGGTTCCAAGTAGATCATACCTTTCATGAGAAATAGTGGTCAACCGAAATTTTCATCATTGGGATATGTTGTGTGGGTGACTGAATGAGAAGAACATGGATCATCACTTGGTGCTTCATGTGATTGAAAATATGGGTAACATAAAATGCTAGCTGTATTTATTGTTCAAAATTTTTAATTTTTCTTTATAGTAAATAACAACATTTATACCATTGGTCAATGAATATCAAAACCTAATATGACACAGCACTATATATGCCTATTTATATTTTGGAGTCGGTTTATAACCATGCCCAAGCACCGCAGAGCTCAGTTTGGTAACTCATTTTAGTTTGACATATCTTATCAGAAAAGTGTAGGGATGGAATAAGTTGAAAACTATAAACCTAGCTCAGTTGGTGAAGTTTTTTATGAAGTCAGTTAACTATAGTTACTAAAGTCCTCACTCCCTTGTTAAAAGTTTGTTCTGATTCCATAGGGATAGCACGTTTCGATAGAATTCTTAATCAGAGAAATGATAATTATGTCTGAATGGCGAACTTTGATACCCTTCATACCTTTTTGACATTATGAGTGCTTATTTCTTTCATTTCAATTTTTTGGGCTATAGGTTCTTTATTAACTTTTTTCATCTTGATCAGTTGACACGAATGTTATTGGTTCATTATTAACAATTTAGTTGACATTTATAGCTAAAAACTATGTAGTAGTTTAAGGAGAGCTCTTCCTAAACCAGAATGGGGTAGTGGATGCAATTATCCCATTTGGATTTACCATTTTGTAATTCGTTTATTTCAGAGTAACATGAAAATTTGGTAGTTGACTGAGTTCTTTTTGGATGACACCTTTTTACAGACAGATGATCTGCAAGATCATATTATTATTTGTGGATTTGGACGAGTGGGACAGGTAAACTCTTTTTTGGTTTGATTAAATAGTTTATTTTTTATATAACTGATTTAGGTGTAACGACTTACTTCTGTATTATGTTTAGATCATTGCCCAACTTCTTTCTGAGCGTCTTATTCCATTCGTCGCACTAGATGTAAGAAGGTAACAACTTGCTAATTGAAATTATTGTTCATTCTCTGTGGATGAATGATTTGATATCTACATTGTTAGATGCAATACCGGCTTGTCTCCTGGGGGAAAGAAAATAAAATTATCACAATAATATTTGTTTTAATTTTTCACAATAGTTTGTTCGAGTGTAGTGTTTTATACTTAATTGGAGCATCTATATATAGTTAGTTCTAGTTCAATGTTTCTGATAATTGAAGTCTAGGATGAGAGACAATCTTGGATTGTACATGAGTAAATAAATTGACAAGACATGACACAATTGTTTCTGGCAATGATCTATATGCAATTTACATTCATATATTGTATGATACCCAGAAGATTGGAGTACTCTCACATGATTTTTTTCATAATTTTTTTTCTCATGAACAGAATGTTTTCATATCTTTATTTTTTTATATGGTTTGCTTGTAAGATATGGGTGGCTTTGGATAGAGGTTAAAGAGATGATGAACTAACTTGTTTATCATATTTCTTATTATCTTCAGTGATAGAGTGGCAGTTGGCCGTGGTCTGGGTCTTCCTGTGTATTTTGGGGATGCTGGTAGTAGAGAGGTAGTGCACGTCGCCTCAGCAACACTAGTCGCATAACAGTTCTTACTTGATTTTATCTTTATTCTTTCTGGGATGTGTGTTTAGGTCTTACATAAACTTGGAGCTGAAAGGGCATGTGCTGCAGCAATAACACTCGATACACCTGGTGCAAATTATAGAACAGTCTGGGCTCTGAGCAAGTACTTCCCAAACGTGAAGACCTTTGTCCGTGCCCATGACGTTGATCATGGATTGAATTTAGAAAAGGCTGGAGCCACTGCTGTAATATTCTAGTACCTATTCTAGTATTCCTGTTTGATTACCTGGTGATACAATTCCATGATAGTGTAGCATTTGGTCATCGCATTAAAATGTTTGGTAAATTATGAATCCATTAAAAGGATTAAACAAGAAAACTGAATAGGCATTCTACTCTATTCTATCTGCAACCAAATGCTGTCATAGGAAAAAAAGCTGTTGTTTATTGTAGCAAAATTAAAAGAAAAACACACGGTTAGTGAAATGCTTACTCTAGAGAACTTTCTTCTACTTGCAGGTCGTCCCAGAGACTTTGGAACCAAGTCTTCAACTAGCAGCTGCTCTGCTTTCTCAGGTTACAATTTTCATTGAATATCATATTTTTATTGAAACAAAATATTGATTTAATAGAAAATACCTTAACCCGCTTCTCTCGTATTTATGTTAATAGTCATATTGAAATTTGTCATAGTTAGTAGCAAATGATTATTGGTTATTTCTTGTTGCGATTGAATCCTGTGCATTCACTATCGTTAATTTCTCTTTATATTTAGTTTACTTGAATCTTGATTAACTTTTCTTAGAAATGGTTTGAACAAACTTTTGTTCTTTTACGCATTCTTCACATCTAGTTGGCAGAACTAGCTGTTCCGTTTATAAAATTGTAAGTATGAGAAGAAAAAAATAAAATGAAAATGTCAGATGATGTGTAATTAGGCGTTACTTTGTAAACTATTAATTTTTTTTATTATATTTATTAATAATTTATGAAAATTATGACACAATGGTGGGTGATCTTCATTTTTCTTTAGGCCAAACTCCCCACGTCGGAGATTGCAGCAACTATAAATGAATTCAGATCTCGACATCTGGCTGAGCTCTCAGAGGTAATATTCCTTTTGAATTCGTGCATAAACATTCACAGTTTATATCACTCTTTTATATTGGATATTTGAATGGACGTTGTTCTTGATCTATCTGTGCAGCTGTGTGAAGCAAGCGGAAATTCGCTAGGTTATGGATATAATAATAATAATAAAATTGCGGGCAAACCAAAATCCCAATCAACGGATTCATTAGATGAGACCCCGGTTTCTGAAGGCACACTGGCAATATGAAGAGTGTTGCATATATACAAAAGTAGATGGCAGAAGAGAACGAGTTAGAAAAAAATGATCAAAAGATGTATAGCAGATTTTTAGTTCTATTGTTATGTACAGATATAGCCGGATAGATGGAGAAGCATTAGTTTTATTTTCTTTTTGCCTAGAAAAATTTTGGTTCCGGGCATCTCAAATTTCTGTTAAAGGGTGATATCCCTGTTGATGTAGTTATATGCACCATTGGCATTGTTTTCATTTGCCATGGCTCCAGAAACAAGTCCAGTCATGTTTCCCCTGCTTAACATGAACATGCCAACGCCCTGGACAAGTAGGGCGACTCTTGCAGGTAGATAATTGTCTTCATTTTTTTTTATTGTTGTTATATTGGAAAGTTGGTACTTACATATTTTTACTCAGATATTCTAATCCCGAACCTCCTTTCGTTTTTTAGTTTCTTTTTCAGCTATATGCTACAGCCCGCATACAAGGCTAAAAAGTTAAGAAATGTTATCCCTTGCATGCACTAACAATCTTTTCAGTACGTTTGTTAAATACTTGGACTTTAGAAGTAATTTCACTGCGATTTGTTTTTTACTATTTCTAGAATAAAGACTTTATTTACGAGTTGTGTGTGTTATATATTATATATACACACACACACTCGGAAGAGATTTGACTGTCGGTTAGGAATATTCCTAACTTGATTTCTATCAACAACTATTATTGTGTTATTAGTTACTATAGTTTGAAACACTTTCCTGTTTAACTTTTTAACATTTTCACAATGTCGTCGGATAAATACCATCGTCTTAACAAACAAATTGAATAACCATTCTTTCACGTCTATTTCAAACAAATAATATTAAAATTAAGTTTAAATATGTTTTTATTTGGAATTTTATCTTTCGTATTGTTTTTTTTGACTCCTATTTATGTGGACAACACTTTGAACGGTAAGATAAATTTATTTTTAGATGATGTTTTCAAGAACAAAAATAAAAGAAAATTTAACAAGAATGAAAAGCTAAAATGAACATTAGAAACAAAAACAAAAATTTAAACTTGTTAGAGGTTGCAAATATATTATATCTCAAAATTATTACGTGTTTCGTTATTGTACTACGTGAATGCAATATTTTATAGAATAAAACTTTTAATACGGATAAGTTTCATCATATTAGAAAAAAATACATTACATAATAACTAATTGTAATTATTTTTGTTATAAATGTTAAATATAATTTTATTTTCTTAAATTTAAAACAAATTTTAATTTTAATTTTCAAATCAGACTAATCTTTATAAAAAAATATTAAAATATATGTTCTTATGGATAATAAATACCCAGCAAATATTAAGTATCAAGGAATATTCAGGAACACAATATTTTTATCACCCCTAACTAAAACTTATCAAAATTGTGTTTTCTAATAAATTTCAAGATATCGGATAAAAGACATAGGAAGAGCCTCTTAAAAGGCCGATCTGAAGAAAAGTTTTTGGCTTAAATACACATTTGGTTCTTATTTTTGTCAAAATTATTCAATTTGGTCCCTATTTTGGTTGTTTGTTCAATTTAGTCCTCGTTTTGGTAAAATCGCATTCAATTGAGTCCTTTTGGCAGACGGAGTTAAAATTTTTAACGGCACAGTGACACGGTGTAACTGTTTGGCCTACGTGTCAGTTTTTGGTCAATGACGTTGGCACAGTAAACTTATATGGCCGTTGGAAGTTTAAAATTTAGGGAAATTGATTTGGGGAAGAAATTAGGGTTTGAGAGGTGTGAAGCAAAACTGTGGCCAATCCAGCTGTTTCACTCCATCCAGTGTGTGATTCGAAATTGGCGTTTGAGAGGTATGTCTCGTCACCACTCATCTTCCTGCTCTTGCTGTAATAGTTGGGGGCAACAAAGTTACGGTGGGTCTCATATTCGTGGTTCCAAGGGTATGGGTTTAATCCCCATTTGCAAATGTGGAGAAGTTGCAGTGCTTCGAGTGGCAAGAACTTTGAAGAATAATGGTAGACAATTTTGGGGTTGTTCTAAGTTCAAGCGTGCTGCTTGCAGTGATAATGTGTGGTGTAACTACTTCAAGTGGTGTGATGAAGAATTTTGTGATGAAAGAGATGGTATTATAGCCCAACAAAGGATAAAGATTTCTGAACTGGAGATTTCTGTGAGGGCTATGAAGAAAACGAATCAATTTTTGTTACGATTAGTTTTTGTTGTTGTTGTAATCTTTGTAGTCATGCTGCCAATAATGTTTAAGATTCAATGTTTGTAGTTGAGGATGATGATTTGTTGGTGTTGATGATGTTTTGTTGGTGTTGAAGTTATGAATGTAAAAAAGCAGTGCTGTAACTTATGAATGTTGTGTTTGTTTGTAATGAAGCAGGGTCTAGTAATGTGCAATTTAACTCCATATTTTAAGTTCATACTTTAGTTTAAAATGTGCAATTTGGTCCCTATTTTATGTTTAAAATGTTCAATTTGGTCCTTATTTTAAGTTTAAAATGTTCAATTTGGTCCCTATTTTAAGTTTAAAATGTTTAATTTGGTCCCTGTTTTAAGTTTAAACTGTTGAATAAAGTCCCTGTTCTATAACACAACCTGCCAAATAGAAGTGGAAAATAAACCAACATATAATTGAGTCCATATTGAACATACACAACCTGCCAATCACACAAGTCCAAATTCCAATCACAACTCCAATCTTGGAGACCAATATTCATTCAAGTGCAATCAAAATGTGCTGAAGTCATGGAATTCA